>ERZ779866.714-NODE-714-length-36717-cov-14.225983_pt1 | contig 36717 bp, 52 predicted proteins | sample MGYA00511248_ERZ779866 | MGnify/ENA primary metagenome ERZ779866 (study PRJEB29588, sample SAMEA2155758) | human gut metagenome | biome: human gut; feature: human-associated habitat; material: faeces | place: Denmark | collected 2008/2010 ... | reverse complement strand
ATAATATTAATAATAGAAATATTCTAAGAGGAGGTATAAATTTAAAATCTTTGAAAGAAAATATTAAAGGTTCTATTAAAGACTTTGAAGACTTTTCAGTTCTTTTAAAGATTATTGAAAAAGAAAAAATAAACTTTCAAGTATTTAAAAATATTAAGAAGGACTCATAAGATGAAAGACTTATTAAAATTATATTCTATACATTCTGTATCAGAGACACCTGAAGAAAAAGAAATTTGTGATTGGATTTGTAAAAGATTAGACGATTTTAAAGTAGACTATAAAAGAGTAGATAATACTATTTATCATATTGGAAAAGATAATAAAGCTTTACTATCCGCACATCTTGACCAAGTAGCTACAAAGGGTAAGGCTGTACACTTTTATAAGGTAGCTAATAGATATATTTATGGTTACAATAGTAATTTTCAAAGGACTTCTTTAGGTGCTGATGATAAAAATGGAGTATGGCTTATTCTAAAACTTCTTGAGAAGGGTAAAGAATTTGATTTTATTATTTCAGAATCTGAAGAGGTAGGCTGTGTAGGTATTAAAAAGATTGAACAGGAAATTAAAAATTCTAAAGCAGACTATTGTATTGTATTAGATAGAAGAGATAATAATGAAATTCTTAATAAGGGTTCTGCAACAAACTATTGCAAATGCTTAGCAGATAATCTTAAAAACTTTTTAAATAGAGATTATAAAGTTAGTTCAGGAACTTTATCAGATACTCAAACAATTTCTAAGTATATTGAATCTGTTAATATGTCAGTAGCATATTTTAATCCGCATACTGCTAAAGAATTTACAGACTTTGAAAGATTAGAAATTATTAAAAAAGATTTAGAAGATATTTTAGATTATTTTGTACATTATCCTGCTCCTGTAGAAGATTATAAAACAGCTTCTCATTATCCTTCTTATTATAATAAAAATGAATCATATTATGATTCAGATTACTGGAATAATTATGGAGATATAAAATGAAAAAAGTATATTTTTTAACTGGTAAACCTTTTATAGCTAACAAAGTTTATCTATCTGATACAGCTGGCAATATCTCAGGGCCTTATAATAATGTTAGAGAAGCAGGAGCATTCGCTATTAAAAGTGATGTAATCCTTCTTGCATTAGATACGAGTGTTCTTGATAAGAAAAAAGAACCACCAAAAACAATAAAAAGTATTACTATTGATTTTACAAATAACAAGATTAAAATCACAGGAGAAAATAAAGAAGCTCGTTGTAGACTCAATCTTATTGAATATGGTATTGGAGAATACCCTTTGTCAGATACGCAATTAAAGGATTATGAAAAGCTTATTGATGATTCTTTTAATAGAACTACGGAAGTATCTGTCATCGGACTTCCCCCAATTGAAGGAGAAAGTTTAGATGCATTGTTATATATGTGATAGAGAAACTAATAATCTTAGACGTGACCCTGACGGTAGACTTGTAAGTATTTGTCATACTTGTCTAGAAGCTATTAGAGATTGCAATAGAAAGTATGAGGATATAAATGAGGAGGATTTAAAGCTATCTAAGATGTCTGGTTTAGAACTTATTAAGTATATAGAAAGAAAGGATAAGAAGAAATGAAAAATGATATATATGGGGTGATTATTCCTTATAATTTTTCTATTACTGAAAAAAGTAATTTAAAAAAACTTAAAGACCTTTATAAAAAGGTTTGCCCTCGTGGTTATAAACAAAGTCATAGCTTTAATAGCTTTTGGAATTCTCCTAATAAAGAAAAAAGGTATATTTATATAAACAATGATATGTTTTTCCCTGATTCTTGTACGGTAAAATCATATGAACGTATTAAAGCAAGTGGAGAATACTTTACAGATGATGATAATGTGTGTTATTGTATAGGAGAAATGGAATGAATATTTTAATATTGTTATTGACAGTCCTTATTATATGTGATATATTTATATTAAAGCATTATATACAACGCTATAGAAAATATGAGAAAGCTCTTACAAAGATTGCAAGTGCTGAAGAAGATATGAATAAAATGGTCTCAATAGCTATTAAGGCTCTCAATAATGTCGAATCTAGTTAAGGCTCATTTACCTTGTAAAGATTGTGGAAGTCATGATGCATTATCAATATATGATGACGGTTCTACTTATTGTTTTAGCTGTTCAACCTATCATAAAGGAGATATAAAGGAAGTAGTTTACATGGATGAAAAGAATATTGAAACATTAAAATTAGATGCTGGTACTTTTCCTGTCGATGGTATCCCTGATAGGAAGCTTACAGCAGATACTTGTAGAAAATTTGGTGTTAAAGTTATTGTAAGAGCTGGAGGAATTGCTCAGCATATCTATCCTTATTATAATAAAGAAGGAAAAATTGTAGCACAGAAAGTTAGAACAGTAGCTGGTAAAGGCTTTCATTGTTTAGGTTCTATGAAAGAAGCTACATTGTTTGGACAAAATCTTTTTCCAGCGAAAGGTGCTTACATAACAATCACAGAGGGTGAACTAGATGCTATGTCTGTATATCAGATGCAAGGAAGTAAATATCCTGTAGTTTCTATTAAAGATGGCTGTACAGCTTTAAAGAATATTAAAGATAATTATGAGTATCTTGATAGCTTTGATAAGATTGTTATATGTACTGACGGTGATGAACCAGGTAAAAAATCAGCATTAAAGATAGCAGAACTCTTGCCACCTAAGAAAGTCCGTATTGTTAAAATGCCAGAGGATTTAAAAGATGCTAGTGAATTTCTTAAAGCAGGAAAGGTAGAGGAATTTAAAAACCTTTGGTGGAAAGCAGAAGAGTATAAACCAAAAGACATTGTAAGTATGGGAGAGTTATGGGATAGACTTCAAGAGTTTAATAAGACTCGCTCATATATTCCTACACCTTGGACAGGTGTAAATGAAATGCTTTATGGTGTAAGACCTTCACAACTTGTTGTATTTGCAGCAGGTACAGGACAAGGTAAGTCATTGTTTTTAAAGACTTTTATTCAGCATTTGCTAAAGACTTCAACAGTTAGAGTAGGTGCCTTCTTTCTTGAAGAAGTTGTTGAAGATACAGCTATTTCTCTTATGTCTTTAGAAGCAGGTAAGAATCTTAAGAAGCCTGATGTGTGGAAAGCGCAGTCTCCAGAGGATTTAAAAAGATGGTTTGAAGAGACTGCTTCTGGAAATAGATTAGACTTATTTGATGGTTTTGATTTTGATGATATAGACCTTTTAATAGAAAAGATAAGATATCTTTCAAAAGCTAGAGACTGCAAAGTTATTATTCTTGACCACATTACAATGATTGCTGAAGGCAGTGATGAGAATGCTACTAATAAAATTAATAAACTTATGCCAGAGTTAAAGAGATTAGCCGTTGAAGAGAACTTAATTATTCTTGCAGCTTGTCATCTTAGAAAGGCAGCAAATGCTACTAAGACACACGAAGAAGGGGGGCATGTATCTCTTGATGACCTTAAAGGTGCATCCAGTTTAAAGCAATTGCCTGATATTATTATAGGTCTTGAAAGAAATTCTCAAGATGAGAATCCTATAAAAGCAAATACAACTATCTTAAGAGTTCTTAAGAATAGAGACTTCGGTGTTAAAGGCCCAGCTTCTGCTGTTGTGTACGATAAAGAAACAACAAGGCTTGTTGAGACTTCTTTAGAGGATTTCAATGACGAAGAAGAATAAAAAGAAAAGAATAAAGCCTAGAGATAGTAATGTTATAGCTTTATGGACTACTAATTTCTTTAAAAAAATTATTGAAAATAAAAAGAAGAAGAGGATTAAATTAACTAAGAAAGATATTTTAAATGGTAAGTACTAGCCTTAAAAGATATCGAGATATTAAAAAAGTATGGGGAGATTTTGATAGAGAATATTATATATTATTAAATTGTGTAGATAGATTAATAAATTTATTAAAGGATAAGTACGGAACTTTAAGTAAAGCTTCTATAGCTATGGGATATAAGTCTAAAGTAGAATTACAACACAGGTTAAAATATAAATGTATTGTACCAAACTTTAAAGGGCTTAAAAGAATCTGTAAAGCTTTAAATATTTCTTTTGATTATGCAATATTTGGAGAGGGATTAAAAGAATATAAACATTCTGATACATTATCCTTTAATAATTTTATAGAGACTTATAATAATTATTATTGGCTTAATAAACATCCTCTAATAACACAATCAATTTATGATTTATCTATTAATAAAAGACAATATCTGCCTTTAAAATATATTATAAAAGTAGCAAGAGATACAAATAAAAGTATAGATGAATTAGTGGAGTAAATAATGGTAATTAATTATGAAATATGTATTGCAGGTTTATTAGAAATTTCTAAAAAGAAATTCTTTAAATTTATAGAAAATATTTATTCATTAAGATTGGTAACATATATACCAAGATATGATAAAGATAAAACTTTTTACAAATATCTTTTGAAGATAACATGGGTTATTTAACTAGAGCTCCTATGGCTAGCTATAATATTCCTAATTTTTTAAGTAAAGAAATAGATATAAATTATATACCAATAGGAGAATTGACATGAAGAAATGCATTTGCGATATTGAAACAGATGGTATAGAAAATTGTAAACATATCTGGTGTTGTATATGTAGAGATGTAGATACAGATGAATTAAAAGTTTTTAGAGAAGGAGATGAAGAAGCTGCTAAAGAATATTTTAAGGAATATCAAAGGGTTATTGGTCATAACTTTATAGGGTTTGATAGTTATTGGTTAAGAACTTTATGGGGTATCCATATACCTGTTACAAATATTATAGATACTTTAGTCTTATCAAGATTATCTGATAGCAGTAGAAAGTCTCATAGCTTAAGAGATTGGGGTGAACGTTTAGGAGTATACAAAGACCATAATGAAGATTGGACACACTGGTCTAAGGAAATGGAAGACTACTGTATACAAGATGTCAATGTAAACTTAGCAGTGTATAGACAATTGCAAAAAGATTTAAGAGGTTTTTCAAGAGAATCTATAGAAATAGAACAGCTTTCTCAATACTTATTATCTCTACAACATAGGCATGGTTTTAAACTTAATAGTGAAATGGCTTTATCTATAAAGTCAGAGATAGATAATAGATACTTTCAAATAATTGAAAGACTTAAAGAGTTATTCCCTCCTAGAAAAGTTAAAAAGTATGATACAAAACTTTGGAAAGTTAGATTAACTAAAGACGGTAAGCCTAATGCTGTATCTCAAAGAATACTTGATTCAGGTTTTGTAGAGAAAGCAGAAGATGAAGGAGAAGATTTATATAGAAGATTTAAATATGAATGGAAAGAGTTTAATATCGACAGTCCTACAGAAATTGTAGAAAGATTAAAAGATTATTGGGAACCTTTTATCTTTACTCCAACAGGACAACCAAAGGTTTGTGAAGAAAATTTAGATACTCTTAAAGAATCTGCACCAGATGAATTAAAGCTTATAAAGGAATGTAAAGTTCTAAAGAGTAGGTCTACTTTAATTCAATCATACTTCGATGCTTGTGATAGTAATGATAGAGTACACGGTACTGTTATGAGTATTGGTACAGCTACACATCGAATGGCTCATAGAAATCCTAATACTGGTAATATTCCTTCTAAAGGTCTCTATGGTTCTGTATGTAGAGAAATGTATACAGTTGATAAAGGTCGTAAACTTGTTGGTTGTGATGCTAGCAATATTCAATTAAGAGGTCTGTGTCATTATATGCGAGATGAAAATTTAAAGTATAATATCTTACATAAGGATATGCACTATTACTTTTCTCAACTTTACGGTTTGAATCCTTTAGATAAAGACTATGATGAAAGTAATAAAGACATGGTTGCAGGTAGAAAAAAGGGAAAGACTTGCACCTTTGCTATTATTATGGGAGCTGGAGAAGCTAGAATAGGTCGTCTCTTAGGTTCTGCAAAGAAAGGTAAAGAAGCTTTTGATAACTTGAGAAAGAACTGTAAGGGCTGGACAAAATTTAAACAAGAATTAGAATACAGAGCAAAGATAGGATACTTCATAGGTCTTGATGGTAGAAAGATTCCTTTAAAGAATTCTCATTTTGCTATGTCAACATATTTACAAGCTTTTGAATCTGTTTGTATGAAGTGGGCTATGATAGAAGCATATAGAAGAATTAAAAAAGCTGGTTTAGATGCTTTTCAAGTTGCAGTAGTTCATGATGAAATGCAATGGGATTGTGCAGAAAAAGATGCAGAAGCTGTAGGGATTATATTAAGACAATGTATTAGAGATGCAGGAGAACATTTTAATTCTTTCTGTCCTCTTGAAGGTGAATATAAAATTGGAGATAACTGGTTAGAAACACATTAAAGGAGATTAAACATGGCATATTTAGAAAAAAATGATTACTATTACTTCAAAGAATCTAAAGATAGAAGCGTATCCCTATTGTGTTTATGTAAATACTAGAGGAGATACTATTAAAGTTGTTAAATGGATGGGAGGAATTGTAAATGCTGTAGATAATAGCTTTTTAAATTTTGATTTGAGTACTTCTAAAAGAGCTTTAAAAAAGAAACTATTAAAAAAATGGAGAGAATTACATGTATAATGTAAAAGAAAATACTGAATGGTTTTATAAATTTTATTGGAAATGTGGTGATGAAGTCGTAGAGATACGAACAAACGGTGATACATCCTTTGAAGACCTTAAGGAAATCTTTAGAAGATTCCTTTTATGCTCAGGTTGGCAACCTATAACAGTAGATAAAATGTATTTAACAGATGAAGATGGGGACAGTGATGAAAACTAAACCAGATTTTGTAATAGCTAGTAGTAATAATTACACAGGTTTTATTTCAACAAATCTTAAACATGTTATTCATGGCTATACTAGAAGAAACGTAGAAGATTGTGTAGATTTTATCAAAGAGAATTGGCCAGAATCTACAATGACTAGTGATAATATGTTTGATAATATAAAAGATAAAAGACCTTATAAAGAATCTGATTTAATCTACACCAATAAAATTAAGACTCGTCTAAAACAATTAGAGGAATCCGAGAATAAAAAGATTATTATGTCTAATAAAGACTTGACAAGATGAATATAATATGATACACTTTAATTGTAAAGGAGATAAATATGGAAACAGTCTTATTGAAAAATGTAGTTATTAAATGGCCTTTTCTAGCCAAGAAAAATGATAAAGGAGAATACGCTTCTAATAAGTATCAAGTAGATATTGTACTTAATAAAGATGATGAAAAGCTTCTTGAAGGTATTATTAATAAACGTCAGAAGATTAAAGAAAGAGATGGTGAGAGAGTCATTACTCTTAAATCTTCTGTAAAGCCTCGTGTATATAATGCTAATAAAGTTCTTATGACTGATGATGAACTTACTAAAGTTGGCAATGGCTCTGTAGCACATGTAAAAATTACTAAATATAATACAAAAAAGTTTGGTGAATTTGCTGGCTTAGGCTCTATTAAAGTTCTCTCAGTTAAAGAATACGTTGGAGATGATGACTTTGGAGATGATGATGACGTCTCTGAAGAATCCTTTGATTCTGATGAAGAACTTATCTAGTTTAGTAGAGGATATATATAAAACATTAGAGTCCTGTGATAGTATAGATAAAGAATCTATAAAAGAATTATCTGATAATTTAACAAAAGTTATATCTGATAGATTATCACAGGACTCTAAAAGACGTGACCATCTTTCTTTGTCATCAATTGGTAAACCTTTAAGAAAGTTATGGTATGATTTAAAAGAGCCTAAAGAAGATAATGTCAGTCCAAGTAACAGACTTAAATTTCTTTATGGAGATATTATTGAAGTATTAGTATTATGGCTAGCTAAAGTCTCTGGACATACTGTAACAGATTGTCAAAGAGAAGTTAATCATCATGGTATAATCGGACATATTGATAGCATTATTGATGGTGAAGTTGTTGATGTTAAATCAGCTAGTCAAAGAAGCTTTATGAAATTCTTTAATGGAACATTAGCTGATACTGATAATGACCCCTTTGGTTATTTAGCACAGATAGGCAGTTATGATTCAGAAGTTGGTAAAGGTCATCCAGGATTTTTAGCAGTTAATAAAGTCACTGGAGAGATTTGTTTATATCAACCTGATGTAGACTTTGATATACCTAATACAGAAGAACTTATAAAGTCTTGTAAAGAAGCTTTATCTAAAGATACGCCTCCTGAAAAGAGATGTTATGAACCTATACCAGATGGTAAAAGCGGTAATTTAAAATTAGATAAAGGATGTTATTATTGTCCTTATAAAAAGAAATGTTGGGAGAATTTAAGAGCCTTTAAATATTCTGATGGTATTAGATATCTTACAACAATTGTTAATGAACCTAAAGTAGAGGAGATAAAAGATTGGTAGAGATTGTAAAAAATAAATGGAGACCTTTTATTAAACTTAAAAGTATCGCAGATGTAAAAACTAAAGAAACTGTAGATATCTATTTTGATGTTACTAAAAGACCTACTATTGTAGCAGGAAAAGATAGAACAATTATCTTTATGGGCAATAATGAATACTTTGAAGTCATTGATAAACCTGAAGAAATTATTAAAGCTGTTGAAGAAATGATTGAAGCTGAAGCAGATTCTAAAAGAGCTGAAGCAGAAGTCAATGCAGCAAATACAATGGCTCGTGTTCTTGAATTTAAAAAGAAATTAGATAAAGGAGAGCCTATTAAGGATGCCTAAATTATTGGTTATATCTGATACACATATTAAGCCTAGCAATACTGGTGCAAGTGAATGGCAAATGCTAGCTAAATATTGTTTAAAGACTAAACCAGAATATATTATTCATTTAGGAGATGTTGCAGACTTAGATAGTCAATCTAGACTTATTGCAAATAGAGGAGATTTCTCATTAGAATATGAAATAGAAGTTGTAAGAATTGTTTTAGAAATCTTTCATAGTGTATTTAAAGAATACAATGATAGACAAAGACATAATAAAAAGAAAATGTACAGACCTAAAATGATTCTTACACTTGGCAATCATGATGTACGCAATGGTATTACAAATATTCAAGATTTATTTGAAAGTTATGGTTGGACAGTGTATGATTATTTAGAGCCTGTGCAGATTGAAGGAATTACTTTTGCGCATTGTATGCATAAAGGTTTATCTGATTCAGTTTGCACAACAGCGCAAGAGCTCTTAGATAATTGGCACGGTACTATTGTAGTCGGTCATGGCCATCATAAAGATTTCTATGAGAGTTATTCTGTTGCTACTAAAAAGACTATCACTGCTTTAAGAAGTCCTTGCTTTATGTCTGAAGGTTCTGCTTGGGCTATACAAACTAAAAACAAATGGTCTAAAGGTTTCACAGAAATTGATACAGACCCTTTTAATTTTGTATGGAGAAATATGGAATGTCTATACAGGATTTAATAGAGCGTGTAGCTTCTTTATATTCTATTGAAGAAGTTCTTTATATCCTAAACAAAGATGAAGAATGGTTATTAAATAGAATTAAAGATGAACTTATAGAACATAAAGAAGAATTTATATCTGGTGATGAATTTTATACAAGGATAGATTAATGAGATACTATATAGGAATTGACCCTGGCAGCAAAGGAGCTATGGCAGTACTTAACCAAGACGGTGAAGTCGTAGATATTAGAGACCTTACTTCTAATGTTATGGACTACGCAGGTATGTTGATATACGTTTGCTATCCTACTGATTCTTATGCAGTTGCTGTTGAAGATGTCAGAGGAAGACCGGGGCAATCCTGTATAGCCAATACAACCTTTATGAAATTAGCAGGTTACGCAGAGTTACTTGGTGCTTCTTTTGCAGTAGGTAATCCAAACTCTGATTACTTTAAAGTCTCTCCTCTTACATGGAAAAAACACTTTGGCTTAACTACTAGAGGTCTTACTAAGACAGAACGTAAACATCTTTCAATAGACTTAGCCAAAAGATTCTTTCCATCTGTTGCAGATAAATTAACAGCTAGTAAAGATGGTAGAGCGGAAGCTTTATTAATTGCTAAATATTGTAAGGAGATACTCTGTGTTTAATATAAATAAAAACTATAATGAGATTATGCTTAACCAAACAAGATATGAATACATACCTAAATGGAAAATAAGACAAGCAAAGTTTTTAATGACTTGTTATAAAGTCTGTCCTAAATGTGGTAGTGTTCTTTCTTTAGATGCTAAAGGTTGTAGTAATTGTCTATTACAATTTAAAGGAGATAAACGTAAAGATGTTAAATGAATGGGCTAAAGGTATTCTGAAAGCTAATAGAATTCCTGAAGACATTGTAGATTCTGTCAATGCTAATATGGAAATTACTTTTAAAGACGGAACTACTCGAACACTTTGTGAAGTTTGGACAAGAGTAATGGGCTACTTAAGACCTTCTTCAGAATTTAATAAAGGTAAATATAGCGAATTTAAAACACGAAAATACTTTAAAGAACCGGAGGATACTGATGAGAAACGAAAGAACTAATCTTTTTAAAATCTTTTATGATGCTGAGGATGATTGCTTTGGATACTCAGCAAGCTATGAAGCTCTTAAAAAGATAGAGGTAGACAGACTGTATAATCTTTTAGGTGAAGTCTTATGTGTACTCGATGATGTATATGATGAGATTGGGGATAGAAGACATGCGTAGAGAAGACCTTTTAGATGTTGCTAAAGAAATTACTAAAGGACATAGAGAGGAACATTATGGCTCTCCTGAAGATAACTTTCAAAATATTGCAAATCTTTGGAGTACCTATCTACATGACAAAGTTATTTCAGCAGAAGATGTGGCTGTTATGATGATTCTTATGAAAGCTGCAAGACTTAAATCAGATATTACACACGTTGATAGCTGGATAGATATTGCAGGTTATGCTGCTTGTGGTTGTGAAATTGTAACAAAAGGTAAAGTAGATAATGCACACGTTGCTTAAAGTCATTGGAGCTTTCTTAAATAGAATTAGAGGAGGGCTTTGGGATGTTCCTATTAATAAAATATATTATCCAATCTTTTTAGGATTCATTACAAACAATATATTAGTTCCTTTAGGCGCCTATTTAGGTCAGCAAATATGTGGTTGGGGAGCTTATATAGGTTCTATTACAACAGGAGTAAAACCTGCAGAGGAATGTAAATGGATTGATTGGTGTGTTAAAAAACTAGAGAATTATCCAAGACTCTGGGGCAGCGCTGCTTTAGCTATCAGAGGTCTTATATGGAATGCTTGCATAGCTTTATTCTACCCTTCACTATCCTTTGTATTTGTAGGTTTGCTTATGCCAGTCTGCTATATTATTCCTACAATTCTTTTATATAAAACTAAATACAATAACACTAAAGCTGCTTGGAATATTGGTGAAGTTCTTTGGGGTTCATTACAAACTGGAGCGTTATTATGGTAGATATTTGTAAGTGTGCTAATGCTAAGGAGTGCTCTAAAAAAGATACTTGCTTTCGTCATTTAGCTGAAGATAGTATTATGCAGAGCTACTGTACATTCTATAAATTACACAGAGATATCTGTCCTTATTATATGCCTGTAAAGGATGAAGAACAGCTTAAAGAACTTAATAATAGATGGAGAGAGTAATGCTAGAAAAATATCAGAAGCTTACAAAAGAGTTTGAAGAACTGAGATTAAAACCTTATAGATGTACTGCTGGTAAATTAACTATAGGTTACGGTAGGAATCTTGAAGATGTTGGTATTAGTCCTTCAGAAGCTGCTTATTTGTTTCAAGCAGACTTTGCAAGAGCTATTCAAGATGCTATTAAACTTTGTAAGGAATATGATATAGAATATAAAGACCTTATTGAACAGCGTTTTTACGTCATTGTAGATATGTGTTTTAATATGGGCATACAACGTACTAGAAAATTTAAAAAGTTCTTCAGTGCCCTTAAAAAGGGCCTTTATGAAGACGCTAGTAAAGAGATGCTAGATTCTTTATGGGCTAAACAGGTAGGTAATAGGGCTGTCAAATTATCTGCTTTAATGAAAGGATAAAAATAATACTTGACAACTATTAAAAACTATGTTATAATACCTTTGTAAAAGGCCAATGGTGATACTATAAATACCTTATAAAATAACCCTGCATCGATTCGTTTTAAGAGTCTTTGCAGGGTTTCTTTTTATTTAATATTCTTGTATCTTACAAGACATTCTATAGAATCTCCATAAGTTTCTATAGTACTTATACAAGTTGGTTTAATGCTTTGACTACTCTTGCAAGAGCTTAAGAATATCAATAGGAATAGGTTGATTATAACAATCACATGGCTCTTTAACATTCTTTACTACCTCTCTTATCTTAGTAATAGTCTTTACAGATTCTTTCTCTGCTTTATTATAAGCATCAATAGAGTCTTCTAAAGATTTTATTTCTTTATTCTTCTCGATATTACTATTGATAGTAACACCAAGAGCTATAGCTAATAAAACTATTGCGATATATTGATACATATTAAAGTCCTGTACAGAATAACAATAATGCTCTTGCTACTATTTCAGCTTTATCAGGATATAATAGACATGCAATAGCTAGTACTAAACCTGATAAAGTATATAAAGAATATTTAATTAGTTTCTTTTTATTCTTCATTTAATATCCTCTCTATCTGTGCTATCTTAGAAGATAATTTAATATACTTATCTGTATCCATCTTTTCCCAGCCTTCATCCATATCTCTCATCTTACTTCTTAAAGACTCTACTTGTTCTTTTAATCTATCTCTAGCAGCTGGTAAGTCATCTACAGAGATATTAATAGATTCTTTACTAGGTACTTTAATAGTATTTGTTAAAGCTCTATATTCATTAAGAGAACTTAAGTCAGCTTTATCAGGGTCTTCCTCTTTAAGAACTTCTTCCTCTTCCTCTTCTTCAGTATCCATCATCTTTAATAAGTCTGCTTCAGCTTTATAATACTCTTCATCAGATACATTAGGATTGTTCTTCATAGCATTTAATCTAGCTTCAGCTTTACTAAGTTTAGAGTTATTACCTTTAGTAGTAATTAATTTATAAGCATCTTTAAGGTCTTCTAAGTATTTACTTACCTCTTCTATTCTTTGAGGAATCCTTTCTAATCCTTGTAAAGCACTGGTAGAAATATCTGCTGAACGACTTACTAAAGATTCTTTAGTGGTTTGTTTAGAGGTATCCCATACCTTTTCAGTTTCACCTAAAGGTTTTATACTGCCATTAGATAGACTAGATATAGCAGCTTTTCTAGCTTCTACAGATAATCTTTCAAGGTTTCTATTAAAAGCATTAAGTTCTTGTCTAGTTCCTTCAGAGCCTAATACATCTCCAGCAGTCTGCCAGAAACCTTCAGTATCTTCAACCATTACAAGATTGCCTGTGTCTCCATCAATGCGTAATCTATTAGCCTGCAATGAACTATTAAGAGTATTGAAGAGTCTTTTGCTTTCAGGATTTCTAAGAAGTTCTGCAGAAGCTCTTTTACCTTCTATAGTACTAATATTGTTTTCTGCTACTTCAGCAGCTTCTTTAATATTAGGGTCTTTAGAAGACTTTGCTTCATCTCTCTTAGCTTTAGCAGCAGGATTATTAAGAATATTTAACATATTATCTGCATTATTTACAACAGTATTGAGGTCTTCAGTAGACATATCTGCAACATTACCTAATGCATCAGAGCCCATTTTAGAGGCTACCACAGCATTATTAGTAAGCAATGATAGAGGATAGCTGCTGTCTGCAAGATTAGCTTTGAAGGTCTGAAAACCTAGCTTCATTGTCTCTTTATAATTATTATCTATCTGTTCACCCATCAAAGTAGTAACAGGAGTAGATTTCATACCTACAAAGTCTACATTAAATATTTGATTTGCAAATCTGCTAATTAAGTCTCTATTGTAAGCACTTAAATAGTTCACTACTTCACCTGGTAAGTTCATTACTACAGCACCTTCAGTAGTACTTCTAAGTGTTGCACCCATAGTAGCATCTACATTAGCTGATAACTTCTTCATAAAGTCTGTATTAGTTGTAATGTCTCTATTCTTAGCAGCAAATAAAGTAGTTAACTGTGTTTCATCAGCAGCTCTATCTGCTATTACAACTGCTTCACCATACTCTATGCCATTCTTTACAGCTGCTGCAATAACTTTATTCTTAATAGCTGAAATAGTATTTGCGTCTACTTGTTCAGGATTAAAATCAGGGCTTTGAATAAGAGCGTTTAAGTCATTATACATATTCATCTTAGCTAAATCTTTAAAGCTCATATCTCTTTGTATCATCAAAGCTTGTACATCTTGGTCTGTTAAATTACCTTGAGCAATTCTATTATTAAAATACTCTACATCCCCTTGTAATTTATTCATAGAATCTAATTTAGCAGCTACTTTATCATCGCTCCAATTAGACATATAAGGATACTTCTCACGCATAGTACTAATCTGTGCAAGCTGTCTATCAGTCTCGTGTTTAGTAATCCATTGCTGTCTCTGCTCTTCAAGATTATATAAGCCTCCATTATACTTATCACGAATCTTAGCTATTTCTAAAGTATCATAGCCTTGAGCAATCATCTTATCTGTTTCTTGTCTGATTAATCTTTCAGCTACATCTTGACTGTATACTTTCTGTCTTTGTCCTTCAACAATCTCATCAAGTTTTAAAGCATACTCATTGTATCCAAGATTCATTTGCTCTTTTTTAGCATCTTTTACCATAGTAGATACAGACTTAGCAATACTGTCAAAGTCAATATCAATATTACTTTTATACTGTGGTCTTCTAGAAGTAGGCATAGGAGTAGGAGCTACACCACTAATATTATAAGATACACTAGGGGCATATCTAGCTGCTTCAATTCTTGTTTCTTGTCTATTCAGAGACATTATAGTTTCCTTTCATTAATGACTGTATAATTTTTAAGTAACCTGGACCAAGCTTTTTATAGACTTCTTGTCTTTTACTAGCGATAGTTAAATCTGCACCTGCCATTTTATCTATCAACATCCGTTCTAGTAAATCAGCAGCTTTACTATCTGGATAAGTTTCTTTAAGTATTTGTCTATAAGCTTTCATATCTTTATTGTATCTATTGATAAGTCTTTCTTGCTCCTGCTCTCTTCTATGAGGGTCTTCAAAGATTCCTCCAGATTCATCATAAGCATTTATCTGGTCTAATAAAGGCTCTAATTCTTTGTAGAAGTCTTCAACAGTAGCTTTATAATCTGCTAATGCTTCATAAAGATAATTCATTTCCTTCTGTTCATAAGGTTGAAAACCTAATAATTGCTTGATAGCATCATAGTTAGTAGCATTATCTCTAAGATATTCTTTATGGTTATTAAAGAACTTACCAGTATGATAAGCTACTACAGCTTTAGCTAGGTTTCTAGGACCTGAAGGAAAGTATCTATCAGTAGCTCTATCTTTTAACCAATTATAGAAATCAAATTCACCTGTCTCAGGTGCTACAGTTTCTTTAATAGCATTATAAATAGATGCTACTTGACTGAAAGCTACACTAGCAGGTATTGAAGGCATATTGAACTCCCCTCTAGCAGCATCATAAAGTAAAAATTCTTTCTCAATAAGTTCTTTTAAATGTAAACTTTCATCTACAACTACACCATATTCTTTACCAAGCTGCTGCATAAGACCACTTGTAATAAAACCAGCTAAGTCAGGGCTTACTTTACAATCTTCTACAAGATTTTTATACATATTAAGCTCTGTGTTAGTATCTCCAAGAGTTCCAGCAGCACCCCATAAAGCTATCTGAGATAATAAGATAGATGCTCTTTGTTTCCTGCTAAGTCTTTTATTAAACATTGATTCTATCAATCTAGAAGGATACGTTAACCATTGTGCAAAGACTGTTGTAGGCAACTTCTGACCTGCTTGGAAATTACTTTCACTTGCTTTAGTCATATTTAAATATAAATCATCAGAGTACTCTGCAATATCTTTAAAAGACTTTCCTTTGCCTTTCATAGCTAAGTATGCAGTAATATCAGATACGATATAGTTAAGATTTGTACCAGCATTCATAAAGAAATACTGTGAGTTAATTATTTTAGACCTTGAAAGAAATGCTGCATGTTTTGCATCCATACCTACGAGCATCTTTGTACCGTCTAAAGAACCATATTGGTCCATATATTTAATGATATTTTCAAAGTCTTCACTAGTAATACCAGCAGCTTTAACAGCAAACTTAGAAAAGCTTCTACGTAATCCTGGCATATCTTTATAACGGTATCCAAGTCTTATGAAAGGATATGCAAGAAAAGCTCTAGTAGCATGTAAAGGCTCCATAGCAGCTGTTACAGTAACACCTAAGGCTTGTTTATATAATTGTGCAGGATTCCACCAACCCATAACAGCTTGAAAGCCCATAGCTCTAGCAGCCTTTGCAGGGTCTGTGCTAGCAAGTCTTTCAAGAACTTTCATGTCTCTTTCCATACCTGGCACATAATCTCCAAGACTTCTAGCAGCTGCTGTCATTACACGAGATACATATTTATCATAAGGTGTCTGTGCATTAGAGATTCTAAGATAATGTGATTGCATATTAAGAGCTGCTCTAACACCGTCTCTATCTTCTGCAGGCACTTTATTAATCGGAAGTATCTTAGCATTCTTTATAAGTTCTTGGTCAGAATAATTATTAGGATTAAAACCATTAGAAGTATCTACATACTTTATAAAGTTCTTTCTAAATTCTCTACCATACCAGTTATGGAGATTGCCAATAGCATTATTATACGCTGCTTTATTTATAGTCTTATCAAAAATTTCATTGATATTCAATATCTTAGCTTCATCACCATTAACAGCATCTAACAGATTTCCTCTATGTCTAGAGAATTCATAACGTGTATCTAAGATATCTTGTAAAGCATCATCAAGTCTTTCGACACCATCATAGACAGTATCAAGATTATTATCATATATTAAAGACTCACCATCTTCTAACACAGTAGCTTTATAATTGGTATCTATAATACCTTTAGGATTATCTTTAGACCTAATAAGTTTTTCTAAATCTTCCCAATTATTAACTTTAAAGTATTTAAAAGATGCTTCTGTAATTGCTCTATCTGCTTCGGCTCTATTACCTGTTTCAGCGGCTCTCTTAGCTATTTCTATAGCTCTATTAACTTCATCAGCGTATTGTCTAAGAGCTTTAATATCTGTACCAGACGTAAGAGTCTTAGCAAAACCATTCATCTCTTTGCCTTCAGAGAAGATTCTTCTGCCAATCTTTACAAAAGCTGTACCATAAGTATACTTACGTCTTCCACCCGGAGCATAATTAGTAATAAATCTAGGTAAAGGAGTAGCTTTAAACTGCTCTGCAGGTACTAACATATAGTTGCAGCTTAAGTCGTCTTGTAATTGAGACCTTTTACTTATCTGAATAAGCTTATATCCTTTGTCTATATATTCTTTCTTAAGAGTATCTGCTGTTATATTATTAGAATTATAAAGATTATCGCCAATCTTAATAGACATACTATTAAAGTTTTTATCTAACAATGCAGGATTTGCTTCTTTAACTATTAAATCGTTATCAGAAAGCATATAGCCTTGTCTCGATAATTCTCTTCTAACCTTATCATTATTTGTGATATACTCTATATCAGACACAGTTCTAAAATCTTTATAGACTTTAACCATATCCTCAGTAGCACCAAGGTCTCTTAACTGGTCCTCATTGTACCATACACCACGTCCTGCATTAGCCTTCTGTCCTTTTTTATAAATGGTATTAAGAGCTTCTCTATCTTTAGAATTGAGTTTATGATAACCTGTTGAATAAGTCTCATGCATTCTGTTACGCATAGCTGTAAGAAATCTAGTAGCTTGTATATCTTTAGCATGCGCTTTCTCACTTACACCTACAACACCAGCAAAGATTCTACCAAAACCTTTAAGAGACCAATCTTCTACTGCATTATTATCACCAATAATCTTAAGAGCTTTATCTTTTAAAGGTGTAAAATATTGTATATAAAGACCTTCACCATCTTGTTTAGTAATTTTATAAGAACCATCAGGTAAACCTAAACGCTTAGCATAAGCAATAGCAGCTACATCATCCATAGCAGCATCACCATTTATACCTGCGCCTATTGTAATAGAAGTTAGATAAGAACCACTTTCATCTTCTATAATATCTACTGCATTAATATCTAAAGCTTCTTTAAGGTCTTTATTCAGATTAACTTTAAATTCTTCAGAGGCTAATTGTTTAGCTAAAGATAAATCAGCTTCTTCAAATACTCCTTCAGCTCTATACTTTTCTATAATATTCATAGCTCTTTTATCTGCTAATGTATCTGCAATTTCTTCAGCTACTTTATTACTATAAGAGACTAATTGAGAATTCATAAAAGGTTTAGAAGCAGAATTAGTTACAACTTCTTCAAGAATTGTCTGAGTATCTGTACCTTGCTTTAAAGTATTAACAATAGCTTCTTTAGCTTTCTTAGTATTACCAGATACTTTAGCAGCTCTAATAGAATTATTAACAGCTCTTAAGATAGGTGTACCTATTTCAAAAGCTCCAAAGATATCGTTAGCTTTATTTACAGAGCCTTGCATATCTGTTACAAATGCTTCAATAGTCATAGGGTCAGAGCCTTTAATATTCCACATGTAATCTGTAACATCATCTAAGAATCTTTTAAACTCAGCAGTTGTATGTGTCTTAGCAAAATCATCAATATATTTCTGCTGTCTTTGTCTAGTGGTATAGGAAGAGAACTCAAAAGGGACTTCTTTACCAAAAGGAAATACATCTTGGTCTAGTGCTTGCGCTCCGAAGAAAGGCATAAGAACACGAGACGCTCCTGCACCAAATTTTTCCCACCAACTAGAGTTCTCTACCCTATCTTTATTCTCTCTTGCCCAGCTTTCTAAGACTTCTGCTTTAGCTAATACTTCTGCTTCATCTTCTGTAATAGCACTATTATATGCATTAGAAGCTGTCTGAGGATTGTCTGCCCAAGCTTCCTCTACACTATTATCAGCTGCGGCAACCTCGAGAGAAACATCTGCATCTCCCTGTGCATTTCTGTTAATGTATCCTTGAATATAGTTAGCTACAGTAGCAGCATCTGCTCCAGCACTAAGAGAATCTTCAGAAGCCATATAAAGATTATTCATTTCTTTTTCATAGTTCTCTTGAGCAACCTTCGAACGAGTACCTTTAAAGTCTGCTGAAGGCACTATACCGGCTCTCTCCTGAAGTTCATATTCTCTTTTTTGCTGTTCAGCAGGAGGTGTATTTATAAAGTCATTAAAGTTAAACTCTTCAGTTTTATTATCAATATCAAAGATATCCATTAATCAAATACTCCAGGAATTCTAGCATAACCATAGGCTCTATCAGTTACTACAAGTCTTCTTCCATTTATTTCATAAGCACCACCAGAGTAGCTAATGCCATCACTCTCTTCAATGTCTACTTTATCGCTGAAAGGATTTTTATAACCCTTAGCTTTAGCATAACTACTAGCAATCTTTGAAGCGCTACTGAATAAACCTTTAACAGCTTCTTCATCAGCAGCACGTCTAGCAGCTTTACCACCACCCATAGCTCTAACTGTTGCAGAACCTGCTATAGAACCTACAGCTTCTCCTCCAGGGCCAAAGAAAGAACCTGCAACTCTCATAGAGCCTGTTGTAATCTTAGCAGCTGTTGCCGACCTTCTATCTCTTTGTTCACCTTTTTTATAAAGTCTATCTATATACATATTTAATGTCTGCAATTGCTGTGCTCTATTAGAAGTATCAATAGCGTATCCATAAGCACCTGCAAGATTGCTCGTAATAGTTGATGCTGCTCCAGCTGCTGAAGACACAGAAAAATCATCACTAAAGTTTTCTTGAGCTATTTGTGCTCTGGCTATTCGAGCTTGTCTAATATCTTGAAGAAGCTCTCTACCAAACTGAGCGTACTTTTGTTCTTCTTGTAGACCGTATGCTTTAGCTTCAACACCTTCTGCAAGTCTATAGTACTTTTCACCACCTGTAAATAAACCCATTGTTAAATCCTTATCAACATATTAATTGCAGCTAATCGAAAATCTTTATCCTTATCATTCCTTATTTCAATTTGTAAAGCTCTTCCTCTACCTCTTATATGTATTTGTGATACAACATAATCTGTGTATAAGAAATCTTTTGGAGGTATATAACAGCTCTGTATTAAATCCCATCTATTACTTTTATCATCTATTGACCATCCCCATCGCATTCTTAAGTAAGCTCCTGAAGAACCTATGTATTTCTTTTTAACAATAGTAGAGTCCTCTTCAGTTCTTCTAAGGATTGTTTGAAGTATAGGTGCTTGCTTATTAAAGTATATATCATCAAATGTTAAAGGAACTGAAAGCATATAAGAATCATAAGAAGATACTAACCAATCTTTAAAGTCTCTACTATTATAATCTCCAAAAGATATAGCACCAGTATCATCTATAATACAATGTTGTAATGCTTGGAACCTATCATACTTTCCTTCAACTTGTCTAGCAATAACAAAGTCTTCATTAGCTTTTACAATAGCATCACCAGCATACAAAGAGTAAGAAGGTCTGATACGTTCTGCTACAATAGTTGTAAATACGCCTACTACAGCACCACCATCAGAGATTCTATAAGGCATGAAAGCATTATAGTTAAGGTCATATATAAGTACCCCATTTAATCTCCAAGGCTCTCCCTCTGTTAAAGGAAAATACCAATAAATACGATTAGTTGCAAAGTCAAATACACCCTTAGCGTTAGTTTTAGAGTATTGTGAAATATTATTATAATACTGTTGTATAGTTGTAGAAGAAATATTTTCAGCTACTAAAGTAGTACCTGTATTGTAGTTTACACCTATTCTAAAGATACCTAAAGGAGACCAATAATAAACACTGTCAGATACAGATACAACTGATCTATTACCTGCTAATCCTGCTGAAGATAATTCTACAGTATCATATTCAGTTGCACTAAACTTTTTATCTCTAGGCGAAAGAATACCATAAACTTTTTCTCTACCAAATACAAGAACTCCTCGGTTAAAAGTAGTTAATGCCAAGCCTTCGCCCATTGCTTGAAACTTTACATGTCCTCCATCAGTATCAATGATATCTGATATCTCTTCAGAAGTTGGGTCAGCTTCTTGATAGCACTTACCTAAGTTATTAGCATCTTCATTAATAGTCTGTGAAAATAATACTGTATCTCCTGCAAGATAGAAAAGTTTACCGCTCATTGAAGCAATATCGATAACTCTAGAAGAAGGACCTGTATAAGGAAACAAAGTTGTAGAACCCTTCATATTAACAGCACACCAACAGTTTACTTCAGATACAGAAGAACTTAAAGTTATATTTACTTTATACTGATTATATTTAATATCATTAGTAACTGCTTGAGAATTATTACCTTCGTTTCTAAAACCAAAGACCATTCTATCAATAAACTGCCAAGTGTTACTATTATCTAAGCCATATAATTCACATGTAGCAGATTCTTGAGGAGTATTGTTATAGTTATTACAACTAAAGAACTTTACTGAAAAGCTATTGGCTGTACCTGAAGAGTTCGGTATAACCATTTCTACTTTATTAATTTTAGTTTCATATACCCAAGCCCAGCTTCCTGAAGGATATCTATTATGATAACTATAAGAAGTTTCTCTTCTTCCATCTGAGCTATAAATACCACTTGCAGCAGACCTATCACGGTCAAAGTAGTCGAGTATACAATGCCCTTTAGGAGCTCTTGTATTACCAAAGTATACTGCTAAAAGATTAGTAGTCTGAAAAGAACCTGATTCATCTTTGCCTAAGAACCATTGCATATTATTTGCAGGATATTTATTATTATCTTGCTTTACTTTATTAATCTCATTCTCTTGCCAACCTTGATTAACTAAATTATAATGATGTTCATTACTTAAATCTACAGGCATTTCATCAACTCTTAAGCCATCTTCAAGACCTTCAAAGTCTCTGTAGTAGATAGTAAGTTCTTCATAAGAAAATGTCTGTGTCTCAATATTAAAGGTAACAACAATAGGTTTAAAGTATTTATTAACAATAATTAATTTACCATCTGCAATAGCATAAGAAAGAGATGAAGTAAGGAAGTTAGAAATATCTAATACAGCTTTAGAAATATCCAAAGTAGTATCGTATTTATTAATACTATAAGGCTTATTCAAGTATTTATAAAAATGTAAAGTAGTATCTACTTGATATACTATAATATCTAAATCTGTTTTATTGACATTCTTCCAAAGGTATCCTGAATAAGCTTTGCCTTTAGCTGTACTAAAATACTCTCCAAACTTTTCAATATTTAAACCGTATCTTCTTCCTCTTGTACCATCATTAAAAATAGTACAGTTAAGTTCATCAGCAGTATTTACAGTACTGTCAATGGTTCCATTTATTTCTGTATTAAGTCCTTGTACAAAAGGTCTTAAAGTTACTTTTGATTGGCTTGGCATAACTTTTTATACATCCTTGTACGTTTATTTATATCAGGTTCTTTCTTTATTTCTGCTAAAGTATCTCTATAATTCTTTGCATCTTCTTTCAATTGCTCATTATAAAGTTTCTTATCAATGAAGTCTTTAGCTCTAGCAAGTGTTGTAAAAGAATCTTCAAAATACTTTTTAAAGTTTTTAACACGGTAAAGCTTATTGCTATAAACTATTACAAAACCCTTCCATTCCTCGGACGATTTTTCCATAATGTTGTCTCAAGTCCTTTCACTCTTTTTGCATGCGCATCTGCGGTTACTATTTGTTTTCTTGCTCTATCATTTTCTAATTCATCAAAGACTTTATTAAGCTCATAAGCAGCCTGTACTTTAGATTTTGAAAGCAATAGAGAAAAATGTTGAGGAGCTAAATCAGGTACAAAAGTATCTTCAATTTTAAACTCAGGTAATACAACTCCATAAACAACAGTGTATTGTTCTATTAAAGTTTCTGTATCATTCTTATTAAAGCTATCACAAATAAATCTTTTATCATCAAAGCTTGTAAAGTACTGAGGACACTTATACATCTTTACATTGTAATTAATACCTGAAGGGTCTTTTACAGTTAACACAGTAGGCTTACCGTCTTTATCTACTTCTTTAGGATTAAGATTAAGACTTCTATTAATGAACTCTTCAGGGTCTACCCATTCCAAATCTACATATCTTTCATTTTCTTTATCATAGTATTTAAACATTGTTATCTGTGCCACATCATCATTGATATAGAATTCGGTAGGTCTTGAAGTATTTGATAAAGAATGCATCTGTACTACATTATTTCTAGCTTTAATATCTCTAGTATACAATAAATGATAGTAAGTTTCTCTAACACAGTTAGCAACCTGTACAGCTTCACGAGTATCTGAGATAGACTCTATCATCTGTCCATCAATACTTTCTAATATACGCTGTACCATTTCTAATAAAGTTTGTTTCATATCTTATTCCTCTATAGTATATTATACCACAATCATTCCTTTTTGTCAAGACTTATATAATTTATAAATACTTGTCTTATAATTGATAATGTAGCATTCATTTCTGCTGTGTTCTTTTCTAGTTTCTTTATAGTCTTTGCAGATTCTGTAGTTAATTCTATAAAAGATTTCATACGGCTATCTATTCTTTCATCAATAATTTTATTAATCTTTTTATATACTAAGAATAAATTCCATATTTTAGATACAACAAAAGAGATGACACAAAAGGACAATATAGTTAATATCATCACTTCTGAAGTCATCCCTATTGAATTTATTTGGTGTATAGAATCAACAGTAGTTGAAATATCATTTATAGTATTGTGCATATCCGTTCCAAGTATACACAAAACTTTGAAAGGTATTACATCATTGCGTAATAGTATTTCTTAGCTTTACCTTTAGGTTCATCTTTATCCTTGATAAACTTTTTAGCAAACTCTGCGTATCTGTTTTCGTCTTCACCTACTATTAAACAGTAATCTGAATACATCATATTCATAACAAAATAAAAATCTGCTTCTTCGTAGCCGTAAGAGATTTAGCTAATTCAGCATTAACTAATCCATTATCGTCCATTATAGGTTTCATAATACTTTCAAAATTTTGTATTATATCATTAATATCAATATCTAAAAACTTTAACAGCCATTGAGTTTTAGCATCAGGAGTAGTGCTTCCAAAAAGATTTGTTAGTATCCTTCTTACATAAGCATTATAACATAAATACACAAGTTTATAAATGTCTATGAAAGGACATTAAAGTGACATTTTAATCTTAGCTTTAACAGTTGCTTCAGCAATGTCGAGAGCCTTTGAATGATATCTCTTTATAGTTCTTTCATCTACATTGTGGTTATAAGAGACCTCTTTAATCTTTAAACCATCAACATAAATTTCTGTTAAAGTTCTTTCTAATAATTCTGGAAGGTCAAAGTATTTAATTAAAGACCTAACAGTATCTTTACTAGACTCTGTTAATAATTCTTTAATAAATGTTCTATCTGTCTTCCACATATAAATAATTAACCTTTTAATTTTATCTTTGCAGACATTCTTTTTATTTTTGAAAGAGCTAATTTATTTCCTTTAGCTTTAGCTTTCACTTTAATTTTTCCCATTTATTATTCCTTAATACTTGTAGAGGTTGTTAAAGTTGTAGCAGTAACATTCTCTGCTTCTGCAATTGCTTAAAGGTCTGCTCTATCAAAGTAAACAAGGAATAGATGAACTGCAAAAAGAAAGCTGATAACACAACAGGCTACCTGCCAAGGCTTTACCATACTTCTTGCAATCTTCATAGCTATTGCTAAGTTTACTTCAGGTTGCATACTACTCTCCGAAAAACAAATTTATCTCTTCTTGTTTCCAAGGCTTATTGTTTTCAAACACTTCAGTATCTCTAAGCTTTTCCCATTCTTCTCTTACAGATAAATAATCTTTTTTATCAATAGCCTTCTTTATTTCTGATTCATCCCAAGCAAACTGCATATAATATATCAAAGACTTTAAAGCTTCTTTTTGATTATCTGTCCAAGAACCTTCCGGTAATTCTATTTTATTTAGATAAAACTTAAGAAGTTCTTGTGCATCTTGCTCAGAGATTGTATCATCTTTCTTAACTTTGGTACCGTCTTTATAAGCATCCATCCAGTACCCTATATAATAATTTCCATTAAGGCAAGGAGTAGCATAATAATAGAAGGGGGTGTACTTAACAATTAAATCAAAAGCTGTTATCATTATTGATTCTCCCTTATATAAACGAGTTCTCCATAACCATTAACATCTTTTGTGCCATACCCTCCATAGACTGATGCAGGATATCCAGAGTTAGAACCGTTATTTCCGTTTGTTTCAAGCTCGATGTCAAAATAATTGTTAAACGTCGAGTCTCGATTTACACTAATGTAACCACCTCTACCAGCACCACCTGAAGCATCCGTCCCGGCCTCACACAAAACTAAGTTATACCAGGTATTCGAATCCTCCCAGCTTGCCACCTGCAAACGGCTCGGCTGATCTTGCAGTCCGACATCGACACGCAGATGACATTTGGTGTTAAAATACATCTTGCCGATAAATCCGGCAGCCGAGCCGGGATAGTTACAGCCGATATAACACCAATTTGTCGTATTACCTCCACCAACTAAAACGAGCTTATATACTCCAGGTCTATAAACATCTACATAGAACCATTGATTGGCAGCATCCTGCGGGTTGGCAATTTTTCCAATAGACTGTCCGGGTGTGTAGCTTTGAAGATTATAAACCTTCTGTACTTCAGCAGTATTAATATCCCAAACAATTTGTCCATCAACTTTACACCAGGTAATGTTATCATCAACATATATATTGCCTCGCCAATACCAACCTGTACTACCCGGAATACCTCCCATTATATGAGTAGTATTTGCTACAACTTTTGCAGTGCTTTCAATTCTATCAACTTGAGTAAAAGTTCTTCCACCGTTCGTAGAATAAGACAAAGCATAAGCAGAGCCTGTAAATTGTATTCTAAAATAATAAACTCTATTTGGATAAACTGTTAAAGAACTATTTTTATTTACAATGTCATAAGAAGTCCCATTAGAAGACATTTGCCAAGTTAATTTATTATTTTGTAAAAATATTACAAAGTCTCTTGCAGTAGTACCTGAGCCAGCTATAACATATTGTTGTGAAGATACATCAGAACTTGTACGAACTTTTACAATTAAATCCCAAGTTGATGCAGTGTGTAAGGTTTTAATAGCATTTGTGTAGACATAAGAGTTATCGGAAAAATTTTTTATAGTTCTATTTACAATATTAAGATTACCTACAGGTATATAACAGAAGCCTGTATACGCTGTCTTAGCCCCTGTTACAGGAACCACCCCTTCTGTTGTAGCACTCCAAAGTCTTGTTTCACGACCTCTAACGTTCCATTTAGTAATATATGTATCACTGTCTAAATAGAATGTAGCATTTTCTGTGAATATACCCCAATCTCTACCGAGGTTATAATAAAAGCCTGTTTTTATTGGTGTTGTATTATTAATATCTATATCAGTAGTCCAAGCGCCGCCATCAGGTCTAATAGAACATCTATAAAAGGGAACATTGTCTACATTATATCTTTTAAAATGTATTGTATAAGTAGAACCAGCAATTAAAGTATAACTTCCAACAGCTCTACTAGCAATATCCCAATTAGCTCCATCAGATGATAACCAATAATTTAAATGACCATTTAATACACCAATAACCACACCCGGACAGGTTGTCGCAACAACACCAAATAAACGCTGGTCAGTCGTAACATCTGGAATAGTAAAATGTATGCTAATACGCCAGCACTCATTTTCACTAGATTTACCACTATCATCTAAAGTAATCTTGTTAGGAATAGAGAAGTGCTTATCGTGTCCACCTACTACAGAACCTTTTTTTATAACATTACCAGCGTAGAAAAGCCCTGAATTAGCCCCTCTATCTTTTATCTTAGAAGTTCCAAAATACAAAGTCATAAAGCTACTCCGGTATACAGTATAAAGTATTAGCTCTTGCAGGGTCTGGTACAGCACTTACTACTATAATTTTATTATTAATAGAATTTGTTAAAGAAGAAGAGACATTATTTATTTGGGTACTCAATTCATCTATCTTAGGTTGTATCTTTGTTAAAGAAGAAGAGACATTATTTATTTGGGTACTCAATTTATCTATCTTAGGTTGTATCTCAGTCTGTACTGTATTATTTAAAGCTGTTAAATCTTCTTCAGTAGCTAACTTTAAAATATTTCTTTGTTCAAAGTAATCGATTCTTCTTGAAGTTATTTTGAATTTACCAAGAGGACAAACAACTTTTTCAGAACCACTTATAAGAATCTTATTATCTTTTGTAACAGTATAATCGGTAGCTCTTGAGAAATTACCATATTGGTCTACAAACAGATAGCCTTCAAAAGTATCTGTATAAGTTACTGTTTTAGGTTTACTAAAGGTATATTGAAAGTTCTTATAAGAACCATCGTCATTCTTACCATTCGGCATTAATAGTGCAAGACCATCAGCAACCCAAAAAGTTCCTGCCAAGTATCCCATAGCATTGCAGAAGCAGTGCTTAATACCTGTAGAGTCTGCAATAGCTATCGGCAGAGCATATTTACCTTTCCAAGAAGCTCCTCTATCTCTTGAGTATTTAATTATATTTGCAGAAGTATCATACCACAACATCATCTGATAACCAGAAGGAGCAGTTGCTTGTGCAAAGACTTGACCGTCATCTATATAAAAAATACTTTCACCATCCGTAAACAATACTTGTTCATGGTCTGGAATAGCAGTCTGTGTAATATCTGTAGTAATCTTTACTTCATCCCAATTAACTCCATTAGGAAAGATAAGAGTAGAACCTGCTTTTATTTTAATAGAGCTTGAACTAGATTCGTATTGAATTAAATTAGGATTCTTTACAATATAGTCTTGAATCTTATCATATACAGCATCACCTGCAACATTAACAACTGTTGAAGGCATAATAAAAGCTTTAACACCGTCTGCTGCTTTATAACGTGCATTAAATACCCAACGCCAGCCAATGTTTTCATCATATCTACAGACCTGTTTAAGTTCTCCATAAGTAATAGGCTGACTATAATCACTGTGCTTAACGTTAACAATATTAATAGTATCTATACCGTTTTTAATAATTACTTTAGTAGCATCAGGGAGAACACCAGCAGCTTGAAATAAAAGGTCTATCTCATAATCATAATCATTCTTTAGAGTATAAGAAGAAATATCAGGTTCAAAGGTCAAAGTATTTCCTTCAAGAGTTCCATTGAAACCTAAAACATTTCCTTTACCTACATAATCTGCAAGACCTTTAACTAACTTTGAAGGTGTTATTGCAGCAGTATTATTCATACCTGCATCAGCTTCTTCTTGTGTAGCGATACGAATAATACCAGGGGTAGTTTCAGTAGCTTCATCAAGAGAAACAATAGCACCTGCTAAGTTTGCCCAACCTTTTGCAGAGTGAACACCGCCTATTTCTGCTACTTCTTGGTCAGTTCCTTCAGTCCATATTTTAGCATTCTCTTCAGATTCTTTAGCATTAGCAGCAGATACTACAGCAGCTTTAACATCATCCATATTAGTAGCAACATTATCAATGTTAGCTTTATTAGCGGCTACTGTGTTTACATTAGCAATATCAGAAGCAACTGTATTAACATTATTAATGTTCTGTCTTACTGCTTTAACATCATCGATATTAGTAGCTACAGTATCTATATTTGTTTTATTAGCAGCTACTGCCTTGATATTATTAATATTTGTAGCAGCAGTATTTACATTGGTTATATCCTTGCCTACTTTATTTACATTACCAATGGAACCTGCTACAGTATTAATGTTAGCTTTATTAGCAGCTACATTATTAATATTATTTATATTTGTAGCAGCAGTATTTACGTTAGCTATAGAGCCTGCTACAGTATCAATGTTAGCTTTATTAGCATTAGCTTTTCTAATTTCACTTTTTCTTCCTAATCTAAGGTCCGTACCTACAGCTACAACATTTTCATCAGCAGCAGCTTCAACAGCATCTTTTACAGATTGAGCAGCTTCTTGCGCAGACCTTGATGCAGAAGCAGCTAACTGTTGAGCATTCTCTGCAGACCTTTGAGCTCTTGTAGCAGCCTGCTCAGCTTGTTGAGAATACTCTGCTGCGTTACCTACTTGCTCTTTAAAGTACTTTAAATTGATAAGGTCTGTATCTTCTTTAGGGTCTGCAGTATTTATAATTCTATAAGAGTTCATATCAAGGTCTGCATCCATATAATTAGGAACAGTACCATCTCTTGATAAAGTATTTTCTATAGCATCTTGTACAGCTTTAAAGTTATCATTGATTAATGCAGTAGCTGCTGTATCATTTTCAGTAGTGCTATCTAATCTTTTTATAGGCAGCTTAGACATTATTAATTACTCCAGATTCTTTTAAAGCAGTTAAAGTTTCATTGATTTTTTTAGTAGCTTCATTAATATTTTTCTTAATACTATTATGAATTGTTACAAGATTATTATATAAAGCAAATAGTTCCGCAAAGTTTTTATTAAGATTATCAGTAAAAGAAAGAGGTACTTCTGCAGAATAAGGAACATCCTCCATAGTACCATCTGTAATCTTTGTAAGTCCTAAACCATCAATAGTAATAACATTATTAATGTTCTCTATAACATCGGTGTTCTCTATAACATCGGTAATTTGATTTGTTAAGTTATTCACAGAGCTTCTTGTGAATTCTACATCAGGTAATTGAATCTTTCTAAAGCTACCAGAGCCAGAGCCGTTTGCAAAATACACAGAGTTTGCAGTAGCTGTAGAAGCACCTTTCGGCTCATGTAATAAATTATCTGGAAGCTCACTGTGTTGAATATCTGAAACAGCCATATTTAATTCCTTTAAGATACAATGGGGGCATCCGAAGACACCCCCTTAATAGATTTAATTAAATAAATTCTACGATAGCCTTAGCGACCAATCCAGTAGTAGTAGTACCTTCGACTTTCAGATATCTATCTTCATCCATTACAGTGCCTACAGCATCACCTTTAAAAGCATTAGCAGAATTATCTGCTGGAGTTGCAACTTCCAACAACGCTTTAGCATCTGAACCATCTTTTTTAACGAGGTCCAGTTTAACATTAGCAGCAGAGCCTTTAGCTTCAACAATCAGATAACCACCAACTACAGTAGCACCTGCCGGAATCTTAGCACCATCACGATGATATTTACCGTCGAAGCTCGGAGTAGGTCCTTTAGAATCTACAACAACTTCAATGCAATTGTGCGCACCCAGTGCAGGTTTAGCAGAAGCCTCGTACAGTTCATCGCGACCTTCTCCACGACCATACTGACGGACTACACCAAAGCTAGACAAGTATTCATTATTAGACATTATTCATTTCCTCCTTACGCACTCGGGGTAATGGTAGAATCGGTATCAGCGCAAAGGATAACTACAAGGTTTTCTTTATCACCAATATCCAGACCATAGCGAGCAACAGTTACATATTCCTCACGCTGTTTGTCCATATTCCATTTACCTTCAAACTTCGGCATCTGTCTCCAAGCCATACGGAACGGACGTCTATCCGGGATATTCGTAAACAGAACAGCTTCACCGCAATTGTTCAAGGCAGTGAAAGATTTAGCATCTTCTCTATCTTTCAGAGAAATCTCACCAGAAACCTGCGGCAGATACTCAGAAGTATAAACATCCCAGCCATAAATCTGGAAACTAAACTTCATACCAGAGCTTACACCTTCACGAACAATGCCTTCAAATTTCGGATTGAACTGCAAAGAAGCTTTAATCCGCGGATTGGATACAATTTTGTATTCTTGATAAGACGGAATAATAGCAATGCGAGGACCTGTGTAGCCTACTTTATTTAAAGCTACAGAAGCATACGCAAAGTCTTCCGGTGTCAGAACACCCCAACCAGATTCAGCATCACCTGCTACAAAACGATGGGACATACCGTTTACTTTGTTAGCATCATTAATAGTCTGTTTATTTGCCAGAGCCAAAATCTTCTGTTCCAAATCTGCGTAAATAGCGCGAGCTTCCAGTCCAGGAATTTTGCTCATAATCTGAGAAGCCAGATAAGCATCCTGCGCAAATTTAGCAGTTACATAGTGACCACTATTGACGTATTCATTGATTTCAAAATCACGAGTACCGATTTCGAGACCTTTATAATCAATCTCTTCACCTTCATGATAATCTGAAATAGTTGCATTACCAATTTCTACATCCTGCCATTTATCGCCATCAGGAAAAGAACTGATAACATCTACGTAATTCATCGCGACAAGTTCCGGTTCCAATGCTTCACGAAGAGCACCAGAGTACACAATAGCTTTAATGGCGGCTGCCTGGTCACGAGTATTAATGCCGTTTAAATCAGCCATTTAAATATTCTCCTTTTAATTTACCAATGATTATATTTTGAAAGGATAGAAGGATTCTTAATAGCTTTATTAATAAACTCTGCTACTGTTCTAGGATTTTTTATAGCAGAAGGATTTTTAAAGAAAGCTGTTGCTTCATCACTTTCAGAATCGTTTTCAATTTGTCTGGTAGATTGCAAAAAGTTTATAGAGTCATAGGAAACATTTTCTTTAATACCAAACATACTTTTAAAAGCTTTAGGGCTCGTCTTAGCAATACCTATTAAGTATTCTTCACTAACGCCAAGTTCATTAGCTTTATTCTTTATTGCAAGCTCTACATCCTGTGAAACTTTTGAAACAGCTTCTTTACAACTAGCTAAGTTGCTAAGCTCTTTCTCTTTTTCTGTAGATTCCTGCAAAGCTTTGAGAGCTATCTGTTTAATAGCATCTTCCGGTAAAGGAGTGTTAGTATTCTCCATATCCATTTGTGTATTCTCCCTAATATGTTTCAGCTCTTCAGTAATTTTAGATTTATTCAAAAGCTCTTCGACTTGCTTCTTAAGTTCTTTATTTTCTTCTTTAAGCTTAAGAATAAAGTCGTTTGCTTCTGCTTTAGCTTTTACTAGAGCATCAACATCTTTATAAGCAGAATGCTCTCCGACAACAATCGTAGTAGTGGCTGCGTTGTTATCAACATTGTCCGTAGAAGTAGTCGCTTCGTTGGTCATAATAAAATCTCCATATTCTTATTTCACCTATATTATACCACATTCTTTAAGAAATGTCAAGCCTTTTTTATAACCATCTTTATAAGCTCTCTTTAAAGCCCAAGAAGGACAATCAAAATCTTTCTCAGAAATCTTATCATTCTTTGCAAGTTCTTTGTTTATAATCTCTTCAAGCTTATCAAAAAGAGGTTTAGAAACTTTACAAAGTTCTTTATACTTTTCTTTTTCTTCTTGACTAACATTACATAGAAGCTTGTTCAGCATTTAAAACACCTCTTATTTGAGTTTCTTCTAATTGCTGCTGATTATACTCTGCAGCTTTACGCATATCTAATTCAGCATCTACACGAGCATTAGGTTTAATTAGTTTAGAAAACTTATCAAGACCTGTAGAATATACTAAGATATCTGCTAATTCTTTAGGGTCAAAATAATTATATACTAAAGAATCACTAAAGAATTGTGTATTGCTTAATTGTAAAAGCGTCTGTGCTATTCTAGCTTTTTCAGTATATGTAGAAGAACCTGTAGCAACAAACTTACCATTAGCTGACAAATCTTTTACATTTACATCTTTAAAGATAGTAACACCCATATCATTAACACTTCTTATCTTAACTACACGAGCTCCATCTGATAAGTACATGCGCATCATTAAAGTCAATAAAGGCTCAAGCATTTCTTCTTCAAACTTATGAGTCTTATCATTAAAGAGTCTGCTTGCAGCTGTATTAAGCTGAGATACTTCAAAGGCTGTCTTTTCTCCAGGTGTTCTAAATCCCATAGCTTCTCTAGGAGTTCCTGCCATCTCTTCCATCTGTGTCTGATATCTATCAATATATAAATCAGCTTGTAAAGCAGTGGCATCAGGTCTTAACATTTCTAATTTAGAATCATTATCCAATCCAATATGACAACCAGGATAAGGATACTCTGGCATCTCTACGTCACCATAGGAAACAAAGATAGGATTACTAATAAAGTTAAAGATATCTGCTCTCTTGTTTTCAAGAAAGTCTACCATAAACTGCATACCTTTAATATTCTCTAAGGGAGACATACTCCAAAGAAGATTCTTTCTATCTCTCCATCCTGCTTTAAAGATATTGCTGCTAAATCCAAAGTCTTTAATAGGCTCATTAAGCAATACAAAAGACCTATCCATAATTACAATACGAGAATTCTTGTAAAGCTTATTAGTTGCAATATCATAGAGGTCTCCATAAAAAGTAAGTATCTCTACAATATCTGAATTATAATAAGCACTCCAAGAGCCTAAGCCAGCAATGTTACAGATATCATCTTCAATAACTTCTTGCTGCCCTTGAGAAAGCCTATTGCGAATCTGAGAACGTTTCTTAATAGCTTTATTGAGAGCTTTCTTATACATATTAGAATCTTCAGGCATGTCTTCAGAATTTTTAATAAGCTCTCCTAAAGTTGTGATATTACGAATAATCTTAGGAGAACTAGCAAAGTCTACTGCAAACGGGTCAAAGAAAATACTCATAGGGTCAATACGAACTGCTTTAGGACCATTGTAGATTATTGAAGTTTTATTATCTGCTCCTCTTAAAGTTTGATTGACTAACACAGAAGTAGCAAAAGCATTACCATAATCTACATAATCTTCTACAATCTGTCTAATAGTAGGTTTAAAATTAGAGTCACTAAGCATTTGTCTCATCAAGCTTTTAAGAGTCTCTTTAGTTTCTGCACTAGTACTAGATGAATCATAAGGAATCCAATCTACAAAATCTGGCAAAGAGAACATAGCATCTAAATAATATGTTACAAGCATATCGCGAATCTGTGCAATCTTCGGAATATGTGTAGAGTTATCAAATTCTCTAGTCTGATTATAAATATCATGAGTACTAGTTGCATATATATTTTCTAAAGTTTCTCTTGCTGACTTATACCAATCTGCTTTAGCATTCTCCCACATAATGAACTTTTCAGAGATAGCAGAAGCTAACCCATCAGGTTCTTGAATAACTTTTATTTCAAATGTATTGCCCATTAAATTCCTCCAAAGCGGCTCATAACTTTTATAGTTTGTGGTTTATGATATGTTCTATATTTAGGAGCTACAGCAATTGATAAAGCATCTGCTACAGCGTTCTTAATATCATCATGTGCTGGTTTAATTTGTTTTAATTCTTCCTCTAATAATTCACAGTTACCTCCTTTATAATGAAAGACTTTTCTATCTTCATATAAAGGTCGAAGTATTGCTAACATTCTTTCTTCTTTTTTAGTCATAGGTCTATAATCTTCTATTGCAAGTCTTATAGAGTTCTCTGCTAACTTATCTTTTAAAGCTGTAACAATTACTTGTTGTGCTACTGTAACTTCTGCTCTAAGCTTTTTAAAATTATATTTTTCATGTAATGCTATAATATGATTATAGTACTCTTGTATTCTATCTGTTTTAAATCTATCAATATCTACAATATATCTATTGTTATCACTATCGATTCCTATTACAGCGATACAAGAAGAGTCTGCACGATTCTGCATAGAATACGCAAAGTCTATTGCACCATAAATATTTAATAATCTATCTTTTAAATAATACACACCAGCTCTACACACAAGATGCTCTCTATTATAATACATAAACATATCTTGTGTAATTAAAGCATTACCTTCATCATTAGGGTCATTATAGTACTGTGCATAGAATTGAGAAGTATCTAGATAACCTGCTTTAATTCTTGCAAGCTCTCCCATATCAAAGCCATAATACTTACCATCTTTACGTTTTGTTCTAGGCCATAAGAATTCACCATCAACTTCTACAACTCTTTGAAGAATATCCCATTGAGGTTCTTTACCTATTAATTCACCTTCATTATTATAGATATCTTGATAGGTCTCTTGCATAGTAGCATACAAATCTTTAGGATGGTATCTCGTACCTACTGCTAATATTCTTCCACCAGGATTAAGAATAGATTGTAATTGGCTGTATTGTTCCATAACAGCCCTTCTACCTATTTCATTGTTATTCTGAGGTACAACCATATCGTCAAGAATGATTAAATCTGCATGAGAACCTGTAATGTTTGTTGTAAGTCCACCAGTTTTTACTGTACTATCTCTTGTACCTTCTTGTTTACGCTTAGGATGGTCTACACAGATTTCAGTAGTAGTCCATTTTTCCCTTTTACCTTCGTCTTCAAGTATTAAATCAGGCCAATACTTGCTAACTATCTTAGATTCAAGAATATTTTTGATAATTCTAAGCTGTTGTTCTGCTAAAGGGCTTGTGGCAGAGAGATATACAATAGATATTGAGGGGTCTTTAATAATTTCCCAAGCAGCAAATGCAGCAGCATAAAAACTTTTTCTATGACCACGAGGATATATTACAAGTTTATAAGGTCTTTTACTTTTATCTTGGATAAACTTACACATATCTTCATGGCAACTACCCATAACATTATAAGGAGCTACCAATTTAACAAAAGTTATAAAATCCTTCTCAGCTAATTGACGAATTTGAGAAAGAGTTGTAGGTTTATCCATTTATTCTTTCCCAATCTTTTAAAAGTTCTTTATCTTCTCTTGCTAAATCTCTAGCAGCAGCCTCTATATCAGATTTTTTAGGTCTTCCTCCTTTATCAGGAGCATCACCAAGGATTTTAGAGCCTCTATCTGCAAGATATTTAAGAGCACTCATACAAGATTTATTATCTGTATCCATAGCAATAGTAATAATTTTATTCATAGTGTCTGCTAAAAGCCTTTGTTCAGCTTCTTTCTTGTATCTTACATATAAATCTCTAATGTATTTAGCCTTTTTAAAAGCTTCCCAGTGTCTAAAGTCACCTTCAAAGCAGTTCTTTACAAATTCTACTTCAGTAGGGTCCTTATAAAACATTAAAAACCATTTATGAAAGCTATAAAGACCATCATGGTCCTCTTCTTCAATTGTCCAAGTAGGTTTATAATTTGTTACAGAAGTCTCTGGAAGGTCTGCAAAGGAACTCCAGAGGATATATTTATTAGTTTTTCTAACATCATTCCATTTCATTTTATAAAACTCCCTTTATAGAAGTATTATAGCACATTTATAAGAAAATGTCAAGGGGTTATTTTAGACTCATACAGAGGGATTTAGAGACACAGATGATAAGTTACACCAGAGAATATAAAGATTGCTCTGTATGGGCTTAAAAAGAGCCTTTAAATGGATTTATATAGGTCCTTTGTAAACTGCTTAGGTTTTTATGAGAAATTTTTGAGACGTATTATGAAGCATTATAGACCCCTTAAACCCCCTGTGTACCCCCTTAAAACCTTTTAAGTCCTAATAAGTCCTAATAAGTCCTAATAAGTCCTAAACAAAATCTTAACAAACCCTTTAAAACCTTTAATAGATATTAATAGCCTTTAACAATCTTTAACAGTATTAAGTTACTTTAAAACCTTTAATAGATATTAATAGCCTTTAACAATCTTTAACAGTATTAAG
>ERZ779866.712-NODE-712-length-36750-cov-18.247854_pt1 | contig 36750 bp, 32 predicted proteins | sample MGYA00511248_ERZ779866 | MGnify/ENA primary metagenome ERZ779866 (study PRJEB29588, sample SAMEA2155758) | human gut metagenome | biome: human gut; feature: human-associated habitat; material: faeces | place: Denmark | collected 2008/2010 ... | reverse complement strand
CGGCATCGTCCACGCCTACCCGGAGCGGATCGGGCCGGTGTGCATGACCATTGCGGTCTACCCCGACCGGGAGGTGCACATCACCATTACAGATAAGGGCATTGGCATCCCCAATGTGGAGCAGGCCATGCAGCCATTGTTCACCACCGGCAACCCGGAAGAGCGCTCCGGTCTGGGCTTTGCGGTGATGCAAAGCTTTTGCGACAGCGTGCGGGTCACTTCTACTGTGGGGCGGGGCACCAGCGTGACCCTGACCAAATATTTTGACAGCTCCCGGGCCCTGGACCACGTCAGCCTGACGGTGGAGCCCGGGCGCATTGTGGGCCTGCTGGGTCCCAACGGCAGCGGCAAGACCACCCTCATCAAGCTGGCCAACGGCCTGCTGGTGCCCAGCAGCGGCGCCGTCACCATCGACGGGCACACCCCGGGGCCGGAGACCAAGGGCCTGATCTCGTACCTGCCGGAGCGGACGTATCTGTCCGGCTGGATGAACGTGGTGCAGCTGCTGGACTTCTTCGGCGACTTTTATCCCGATTTTGACCGGGACGCCGCCGAGCACATGCTCTCGGCCCTGGACGTCAGCCCCAGGCTGCGCATCAAGCAGATGAGCAAGGGCACCCGGGAAAAGGTGCAGCTGATCCTGGTCATGAGCCGGAGGGCCCGGCTGTATCTGCTGGATGAGCCCATCGGCGGTGTGGACCCCGCTACCCGGGACTATATCATCCACACCATCCTCACCAACTACAATGAGAATGCGTCCCTTGTGATCTCCACCCACCTGATCGCCGACGTGGAGAACGTGCTGGACGACGTGATCTTCATCAACAAGGGCCGCGTCCTTCTGCAGCAGTCGGTGGACCAGATCCGCCAGGAAAAGGGCTGCAGCGTGGACGAGCTGTTCCGGGAGGTGTTCCGCTATGCTGAGTAAGCTGCTGAAATACGAGTTCCGGGCCACCGGGCGCATCATGCTGCCGGTATACGCCCTGCTGCTGGTAACGGCAGGCGGCACCAGCGTCACCGGCTCCCTGATGGGCCGCTATCCCGAGAGCACGGTCCTGTCCATTTTCCGGACGCTGTTTATGACGCTGTTTGCCTTCACCACCTTCGGCGTGCTGCTGCTGACCCTGGTGCTGATGGTGTACCGGTTCTATAAGAACCTGATGACCGACGAGGGCTATCTGATGTTCACCCTGCCGGTGAGCCGCAGCCAGCTGATCTGGTCCAAGCTCATCGTGTCCATGGCATGGGGCATCCTGTCGGCGGTGCTGGCGGCGCTGATGTGGACCATGGTGCTGTCCGTGGCGGGCGGCGAGAACCTGTTCGCCGGCATATTCCGGGGGCTGCGGTCCCTGATGGAGTCCCTGAGCGGCAACGCCACCGGATGCATCGTGGGCTTGGTGGTGCTGCTTCTGGCCGCCGAGCTGGCATCGTATCTGCGGTTCTATGCCGCCATCTCCCTGGGCCACAGCTTCTCCAACCACAAGCTCCTGCTGTCGGTGGTGTTCTACATCGGCTTCGGCATCGCCGTGCAGACCATTCTGTCCGTGGTCACCGCCGCAGGCATACGCATTGATGTGGACCCCGACTTCTGGGCGGACCCGCCTGCGGCTGCGCTCCTGTCCTATGTGATCTGGGGTACCGCGGCGTGGAGCGTCCTGGAATGCGCGGCGTACTACATTCTCACACTTCTGACGCTGAAAAAGCGCCTGAATCTGCAATAACCCTGTTCCCGCCCGCCCCCGGGCCTGTCAAAACGACAGGTCCGGGGGCGGTTTTTTTGTGGGGTCCCACAAGGTTTTCCCATCCCCGGAAATCACCGTTGACAAACGGGAACGGGACTGCCATAATAAAACTGTTCATTAAGTTATTCGGTGAAAACCCGTTCCGGAGAGGAGCCCGCCTATGAAGGTATTGATCATCAACCCCGGCGCTACCAGCACCAAGATCGCCGTTTTCGACGAGGAGGAGCAGCTGTTCAAAAAGAGCATCGACCACTCTGCCCAGGAGCTGGACCGGTTCGACCGGGTCATTGACCAGGCGGACTTCCGCCAGAAGGCCATTCTGGACGCCGTGACGGAGGGCGGCTTTCGGCTGACGGACTTTGCCGCCGTGTGCGGCCGGGGCGGCCTGTACCGGCCCATTCCCTCCGGCACCTACGCCGTCAACGACCGGGTCATGCACGACGTGGAGACCGCGCCCTACGGCGAGCACCCCTCCAACCTGGGGGCGTATCTGGCCCGGCGCATCGGCGACATGGTGGGCATCCCCGCCTTTTTCGTGGATCCGGTGTGCGTGGACGAGATGACGGACGTGGCCCACTACACGGGCTTTGCCGATTTCCGCCGCCTGAGCCAGTTCCACGCCCTGAACCAGAAGTCCATCGGCCGGAAGGCTGCGGCGGCACTGGGCAGACCCTATGAGCAGGTCAACCTTATCGTCTGTCATCTGGGCGGCGGCGTGTCCGTGGCGGCCCACCACCACGGACGGGTGGTGGACGTGTTCAACGTCAAGGACGAGGGCTCCATGGGCATGGACCGGGCCGGCGGCCTTCCGGTGAACCAGCTGATCGATTACTGCTATTCCGGCAAAAGCAAGGACCAGGTCAAAAAGACCCTGGGCCGCCGGGCGGGGATGTTCTCCTATCTGGGCACCACGGATTTCCGGGTCATCTGCGCCAAGGTCACGGAGGGCGACCCCCGATTCGTGGAGGCATACCAGGCCCTGGTATATCAGCTGGCCAAGGACATCGGCGCCATGGCGGCGGTGCTGCGCTTCCACGTGGACGCCATCGCCTATACCGGCGGCATGGCCTATGAGCAGTTCTTCTGCGACGATATCACCGCCTATGTGGGGGGGCTTGCCCCGGTGCTGCGCTTCCCCGGCGAGGAGGAGATGCGCTCCCTGGCGGAGGGCGCCCTGCGGGTGCTCCACGGCCAGGCCCAGCCTCTGGCATACTGAGCATTTTTCCGTCCACCGGCGGCGGCCCGTCACATTTGGGAAGGGGGACGGGCCGCCCCGGCGGGTTTCCACATCATAACCACCCCACTGCGTATAGAAAGGAAGGAAATCACCATGAAGCACCTGATGTCCGGCAACGAGGCCACCGCCCGGGGCGTCTATGAGGCCGGGATCAAAATCTGTTCCGCCTACCCCGGCACCCCCAGCACCGAGATTCTGGAGAATCTGCCCCAGTATAAGGACGATGTCTACTGCGAGTGGGCCCCCAACGAGAAGGTAGCCACCGAAGTGGCCTACGGCGCGTCCATCGCCGGTTCCCGTTCCTTCTGCACCATGAAAATGGTGGGCCTGAACGTGGCGGCGGACCCCCTGTTCACCGCCGGCTACATGGGCGTGGGCGGCGCGTTCATCGTGGTCACCGCCGACGATCCCAGCTGCCATTCCTCTCAGAATGAGCAGGACAACCGGCACTATGCCCGGGCTGCCAAGATCGCCATGGTGGAGCCCAGCGATGCCCAGGAGTGCAAGGACTTTGTAGCCCTGGCCTGCGAGGTGTCCGAGCTGTTCGACACGCCGGTGCTGTACCGCACCACCACCCGGGTCTGCCACTCCAAGGGCCTGGTGGAATTTGGCCAGCGCACGGAGCACACCCATGCGCCCTATGCCCGCAACGTCCGCAAATTCGTCTGCACCCCGGCTCACGCCTATGCCAACCACCCTCTGGTGGAGGAGCGGCTGGAGAAGCTGCGGGAATACGGCTGCACCCGGGCTCTGGAAAACGGCCTGAACAAGCTGGAGATGGGCGACGGCAGGGTGGGCGTCATCACCGCCTCCATCGCCTATGAATACGCCAAGGAGGTGTTCCCGGAGGGGACGTCCTTCCTGAAGCTGGGCCTGACCTTCCCCCTGCCTATGGACCTGATCCGGGACTTTGCCTCCAAGGTGGAGAAGCTCTACGTCATCGAGGAGCTGGAGCCCTTTATGGAGGACCAGATCAAGGCCGCCGGCATCCCCTGCGTGGGCAAGGAGCTGACGGGCCTTCTGTACGAGCTGAACACCCAGCTGCTGCGCCAGCGGGTGCTGGGCCGGAAGGCGGATTACCGCACCGTGGACGTGGCCCCGGCCAACCGGCCCCCGGCCCTCTGTCCCGGCTGCCCCCACCGGGGATTCTTCTATACCCTGTCCAAGAACAAGAACTATGTGGTCACCGGCGACATCGGCTGCTATACCCTGGGCTGCGCCGCCCCGCTGAACTGCATGGACTCCGTGGTGTGCATGGGCGCGGGCTTCTCCGCCGGCATGGGCATCGCCAAGAGCTTTGAAAAAGAGGGCGTCACCGGCAAGGTGGTGTTCGGCGTGGTGGGCGATTCCACCTTCTTCCACAGCGGCATGACCGGCGCGGCGGAGATCGTGTACAACAAGGGGCGCATGATCCCCTGCGTGCTGGATAACCGCATCACCGGCATGACCGGCCACCAGGACAACCCCGGCACCGGCTATACCCTCCAGGGAGACCCCACCGCACTTCTCAGCGTGGAAAAAATCCTCACGGCCCTGGGCTTTGCCCCGGTGCTGACGGTGGATCCCCAGGACCTGAAGGCCATGAAGGCCGCCGTGGACCAGGCCGTGGCCGCCCTGGACGCCGGGCAGCAGCCCGCCATCGTCACCCGCCGTCCCTGCCTGCTGATCAAGCGGGATAAGTTCCGGAAGGGCATGTGCCGCGTCAATGCCGACAAGTGCCGCAGCTGCCGCAGCTGCCTGAAGGTGGGCTGCCCGGCTATCTCCCTGGAAAACGGCAAGGCCGTCATTGACCGCACCCAGTGCGTGGGCTGCACCGTGTGCGCCCAGGTCTGCCCCTTCGACGCCATCGAAAAGGAGGAAAAGTAACATGTCCAACGTGAAAAGTGCGCTGCTGGTGGGCGTGGGCGGTCAGGGCGCCATCCTGATCTCCAAGATCATGTCCAACGGCTTCATGCAGGCCGGGTTCGACGTGAAGCAGAGCGAGGTACACGGCATGGCCCAGCGTGGCGGCTCCGTGTCCACCCAGGTCCGCTGGGGCGACAAGGTCTACGGGCCCGTGTTCGGCAAGGGCGAGGCGGACATTATGGTGGCCCTGGAGCGGATGGAGGCCGTTCGCTACGCCGAGTTCCTGAAGCCCGACGGCGTGGCCGTCATCAATGACTATGCCATCAAATCCACCACCATTGCCTCCGGGGCCGAGACGTATCCGGACGGCTGCATCGAGGCCATGGAAAAGGTGTTCCGTACCATCGCCGTCCCCGCCAGCGAGATCGCCCTGGACCTGGGCAACGCCAGGTGCATGAACGTGGTGCTGTTCGGCGCCATGTGCGACAGCCTGGGCTGTCCCCAGATCGATTGGGAGCAGGTGGTGGCCGACACCGTGCCGGAAAAGGTGCGGGAGCTGAACATCCGGGCCTTCCGGGCCGGCCGCGAGGCCGCCCAGAGGTGCCGCTGATCCCCGGAAACAGACAAAAAAATCCCCGGTGCCAGGCACCGGGGATTTTTTCAGACTGATGTAATTAGTCAGCAGGATTGATAGCGCCGTTGGGGCAGGTATCACTGCAGGTACCGCAGTCCAGGCAAGCGTTGGCATCGATCACATAACGATCGTCACCCTGGGAAATAGCACCCACGGGACAGACGTCAGCGCAAGCGCCGCAGCTGACACAAGCAGAACCGATCTGATAAGCCATAGTAGCACCTCCATTCAGATTATGGCATTATTGTATCATGAAAATCCGAAAATGCAACCCCCTGTCCGGATGAAATATCTGTAAACTTTCATTTTTCGTGGCGGTTCACAGTCCCGGGGGCCGGGATGGCCTTGCGTCCTGTGAAAAAGTATATTACAATAGGGGAAAACACCGGGGAGGGGAGCACCATGGAGCATTGGGACCGGCTTTGGCCCGGCGGGTATACGTTCGCATATGCCGACGGACTGTTCCGTCCCTCCACGGATACGTTTCTGCTGGGGGCCTTTCCCCGGCTGCGGCGGGGGATGACCGTGTGCGACCTGGGAGCCGGCACGGGGCTGCTGGGCCTGCTGCTGCGCGCCCATCTGATAGAGGTTCTGCGCGTTCATGCCGCCCATCTGTCCGGCCATGCCCATGCCCATGAAGGCCATGGCCGGGCCCGCACCCTGATTGCTTGCCGCGGACTGCATGGCGCTGGCCTGTGCGCCAACCAGATGAGCCGCCGCCCTCGTCGGGTCCATGAACGCCGCGTTGCGTTGTAGCTCCTTTATCATCTGCTCGTCTTCCTCGTTGGCCTTGACGCTGGAGACGCCGAAGGACACTATCTCCATGCCGCGCAGGTCGCGCCATCTGGAGGATAGCTGCTCGTTGAGAGCCTCGGCCAGCTCAAGCGTGTGGCCGGGCAGGGCGGAGTAGCGGATGCCCATCTCGGATATCTTGGCAAAGGCGGGCTGGAGGGCGGTCAGCAGCTCCGTCTTCATCTGCCCCGCGATCTGCTCGGTCCTGAAATCCTCGCTGACGTTGCCGCAGACGTTGGTGTAGAACAGCATGGGGTTTTTCAGCCGGATGCTGTATTCACCGAAGCAGCGGATGCCGATGTCTATGTCGATGCCCGCGCGCTGGTCCACCACCCGGAAGGGGACGGGGCTGGGCGTGCCGTACTTGTTGCCGGTCAGCTCCTTGGTGTTGAAATAGTAGACGCGCTGGTCCTTTGGCGCCTCGCCGCCGAAGGTGAAGCGCTTGCCGACGTTCTGAAACACGCTCTTGATGGATTCGCCCAGGTCGCCGGCAAAGAGGCTGGGCTCCGTGGAAGTGTCGTAGGTGTATTCGCCCGGCTCGGCGCACATATCCACGATCTTGCCCTGCTCCACGATGAGCATGCACTGGCCGTCTGCCACAGCGATGACGGAGCCGTTGGAGATGATGTTGTCATCGCCCTTGGTATTGCTGGAGCGGCCCGTGACCTTCTTCTTTCCTTTCAGCGCCAGAACTTCCGCGGGTATGGCCTCGCAGTAGAAGAATTCCTTCCACTGATCGGCCAGTACGCCTCCGGCTGCCCCAAACGCGGCTTTGATAAGTCCCATGGTTCATTTCCCCTTTCGTCAATTTGCAGTAGCGGCTGGCCCGGGCCGCCTGTCACGGATGCAGCCGGAGCCAGGTCTCGCCGCTTCCGGCCCTCGTATAGTCGTGGCCGTTGGCGGCCTCCATGACGTACCAGTAGGCCCAGTGGCCCTCGGCCATGTCATGGAAGGTGCGCAGTTCTTCGGGATGACTGCGGATATAGTCCTGATCCGCCGTGCGCTCCAGCAAGCGGCAGGTCACAGCAGCCACCTCGGCGCGGGTTATCGGGTTTTCCGGCCTGAAAGTGCCGTCAGCGTAGCCGTTTACCCAGCCGCGTGTGGCCGCAAAGCTGATGTAACTGGCCGCCCAATAGGCCGGGGGAACGTCCGCAAAGCTCATCGTGCCCTCAGTCAGCTTTTCAAAGCGCGAGGCAATGGCGGCAAACTCCGCCCGGGTCACGGGCGCGTCGGGGCGGAAGCTCCCGTCGGCGTAGCCGGTGACGATGCCGAACTGCTCCATGTATCCGATGTAGTTTGCGGCCCAGTGGCTGCCCGGCACGTCGCTGAAGCTGTTGGCATAGGTCTTATCCGCCTCTATCTGCTCGGTGAGCAGGCGGGCGAACATAGTCGTCACCTCGGCACGCGTCATGTTCCGCTCCGGGCCGAAGGAGCCGCCGTCGTAGCCCACGAGGAAGGTGAAGTGGTCCTCGCGGTTGAGCTGCGCGGCACGGTGGTTTACAAAGGTCACGGGGACGTAGGCTTCGCCGTCCATGGTGACGCCGGAGCCTCTGACGGAAAGCTCATAGCTTTGCTCGGACTTCACATAGCCCTCCGGGGCGCTCTCTTCCAGCAGGGTGTACTCGCCGCTGCCGACGCCGGTGAAGCTGGCCTCGCCCCGGGAATTGGAGACAGCCTCGTAAACAGCGTCGCCGCGGCTGTTTTCCAGTACAAAGACCGCGCCCGCAAGCGGTTCCCCGGCAGTGTCCTCCTTCTTCACCGTTATCGTGGCGCCGTAATACCAGTCGGGGATGAAGTTGTAGGTGTAAGTGTTGATGAAGTTCGCCGTGGGCTGAGGCTCATCCACGCTGTATTCGTGGCACAGTCTGAAGGTGTAACTGTAAGAACCGTCATCACTGGCGCTGCGGTTCACATGATATAGCGCGTCGGAGTAGTCCCAGCAGGGGTCGTCGCCCGGTATTTCGCGCAGATAGACGTAATACCAGATCGTATCAGTATATCCTTCTCCATCTACGGTGTCTTTCGGCGTCTGGAAGGACAGTGTATGCTGCGTAGTGCCCGCGCCATAGGTGGTGATCGTGGCCGTGCCGAGGGACTCATATGTGAGATTTCCCTCTTCGTCTTCTCTCCCACCCAGAAGCAGTTCAAAGGTGAATGTCGCCGCACCGGGCGCGACGTTTCCGGCCTGCGCAACGGTCTTGGTGATGTCAAGCACCGTAGTCTACATTTCAGAGCCTTCATCCGCCAGCGCCGCGGCAGGGAGCAGTCCCAGCACCATCACGAGGCAGAGCAAAACGCCCCAAAATCTTTTCATCGTTCACGCTTTCATGTTCTTCATCTCCTTTTTGTTTGGCCTTTTATCAGAGCGATTGAAGGCTGGCGGCCAGATAGTCCAGCGATACGTCATAAAACACAAAGTCGTCGATCTCGCCCTTACGCTTCGCCTCAATAACGCGGCGGACGGCCTCCGTCTGTCCCTCGGGGCACATCAGCATCAGCCGGCATTGGGGCGTGACCTCGCGCAGCCATGCGCACAGGGCCAGGCAGAAGTCGATGTCGTGTGCCCCGTCCTCGGATACCTCCAGCAGCGCCCCGGCGGCCAGATGGGCACGGATGGCCACGTCGGCATTGGCATAGTCCGGCTCATAGCACAGCTGGATGCCCGGCGCATCGCGCACTTTCGCCATGAGCCCCTGCGCCAGCGACGCCCGCCGCATGATGAGAAGCACAGTTTTCAGCATATCCACCTCCCCGCATATCCCGGATCGTGTCTTCATTGTAGAGCTTTTCTCGCGCCCCCGCCCTACCCGCAGCGGGTAGTCTTTTCCCCGAAACAAAAACTCCACCGGTGAGAACCGGTGGAGTAAGTTTGTATTTGCAGACAGTCAGTGGTATAATTTGTACATTCACAGCCATTGTATAGGCCTGTGAGGGCACAGGGTAAAGAGGTGACTTGGTTGAAACACGAAAAGGATGAGCGCTCAGCCCTATTTGAGTATTTAGACGATAACGATTGCACTATATATAGCTACGACGAAGCGCAGAATGAGGTGCATGAGCTGGAGACAATTTTAGCAGGCTTGCAAAAATATGATTCTCCTGATATGTATGCTATCGTAAGCAATATGCTTGTAATAATCGAGCATTTCGCGTTTGATGCGTCGCGTGAAACGAAAAGAAAGGGAATGGAACGAATACGCAAAGATCGAGAAGCCCACGCGAAAATGTGGGCAGATGTCATGAACGGGAATATACCTGCTGTGATAGTAACTCAAGCGAGGGAAACACTGTCTTTACACACATGGCAAATAAACTTTGAAAAGCATTTCGGCAGTCATTATGCCAAAATAGGCCAATATATTGAAAACGCAAAGAAAGCTGCAAATACTGAGCAGTCAATCGAAACAGAAGAAATAGTTAGATGTAAAACTGGATTTTTCATAGAAGAAGAATTCCCGCCCATTCTTGATGTCAATGGTACCTTACGAGAGGTAAGGTATATAGACCAAGCAGTTTTTGGACTTTTTTAGAGATAAGATAAAAGTGGATTTTATACTTTTTGGTACACAATATAATGGGCATAGTTGCGTCTTTTACATTGATCATAAACATACGGCAGATAGAGACACGGCCTTTGATTTAAGAAATGTAAATATAAATATTGCTAATATTAATAAAAATGAACGCACATTCCGCTTTTTAGAGAAACTGTGAAACTAGCCGTATGTTGCATCTTTATATAATAATACGCAAAAAAGAAAAGGCCGCGCACGGCGACCTTTTCTTTTTTACCTTTAGCCCACATCCAATCCGTGCGTTCCTGCTGCTTCTCGCAGGTACTGCTCCAGAGTTCCGTCGAGCACCATCTGCGCATACTCAAGCGGCGCGTTATAGATGAGCCAGTCCATCTCGGTGCGCATTGGCAGCGTGGTATCGAAACTGTCCTCTACGCCTGGTGTGTAGATGCTGAGAACCTCGCCGTCGGCATAGCGCAGCTCGACGCAGGCTGTGTCTATATTGAACTCGCAGGATACCAGCTTTCTCATTGTTCCTCCTTTCTCCCGGCCCGCAAGCAAGGCCGGGCGTACCAGAATGCGTACCAGAACCAGGTTTGATTCTGGCATACCTATTATCACAAAATGTGCAGAAATTCTATTGTATTTTGCAAATGCGTCTATTATGTATGATTGTTTGTTCGGAAATTCTCAAAACGGGACTATGGCATTCAAGAGGTCAGCGGTTCGATCCCGCTTATCTCCACCAAAAAGACCTGAAATCGTAAGATTTCAGGTCTTTTTTCGTCTGAAATCTGCCATATTCGTCTAATATGTCCACGTATTGAAGGGTGCTGCGGAACTCTGCTTTTTTGACGGAACTTTTCGTACCGGAGTTATACCGGAATCGCCTTGTCATTCTGTGGACTGGCTGTACGAAATGTCACATCAACCCACATTGGGAAACTTCAGCACCTTGCAAACAGGAGGCGGATTTTCCGGTCCGCTGTGGCCTGTTGGAAAGGCTTTGCTGAACCGATCAATGGCATCCTGCCGGATGGATTCCTGTACGTGGAGGTAGTGCTGCGTCATGCTCACATCGGCATGTCCCACGATGCTCTGGATGGTAGCCAAGTCCACACCCAACGCCTGCATCTGACTGACATAGGTATGTCTGCAGCTGTGCGGCGTCAGGAGAGGCACTTCGGGAATGGCCTGCAGAGTTTTTTTGAACTGGTCACGGAAATGAGTAGGATTACACGGGCAGTCTTTCTTTCGTACTTCCCAGATAAACTTCTTATCCGTGTTCCGCAGGGCAATTGCGCAGTAGCGCAGGCTTTCCGGTACAGGGATGCTCCGGTAACTGTCGCGGGACTTGGGCGTACCTACAACACCGGTGCCCTTGTACATGTTGATTGCCTGCTCAATGCGGATGACCGAGCCATCCGGTTCGATATGCCGGGGTTCCAAGGCCAAAATCTCTTGGGTGCGCATTCCGGTTCCAAGCATCAGTCGGATGCTGAGTCCCATACGGTCCTCCGGCAGCTTTTCCATAAGGATGGCAACCTGTTCCGTGGTGAAAGCATCCTTCCGCTTGATAGGCTCCCGATTACGCATTTTCTCTGCAAAGCGAACGGGGTTCTTGCGGATGAGATCGTTGGCTTCGGCCTTGTGCATGATCTGATACATCATTCCCCGGCACTGAGCCAGATAGTGAAGAGAGCGTCCGTCATGTCGAAGCTTCTTCAGCATCATTTCGATGTCGAAGGGTTTGATGTCCCGGATCTTCCGACGGCCGAAAAAGGATTTGAGTGTACGCAGCGTGTATTTGTAGTTTTCTTGCGTGGTGGGCATGATGTTGTCTTTGTGGCTTTCAAACCACATGTCGGCCCATTCCTCAAAGGTATAGACCACATCCATCTCAATGCCCTCGGCCTTGGCGCTCTGGTACGCTTTGGCCTTGTCTTTGACTTCTTTCTGAGTCTTGCCATAAAAGCTTTTGTATTTGCGTCTTCCGTCATCATGGAAACCGATCATCAGACACAGTTCCCATGTGCCGTTTGGACGTTGACGGAGATGACCATCTCCGTTCGCCCGTCTTTTTGCCATGCTTACTCCTTTCTCTGGCACAGGCGTTTTGCAATTCTATTATAGATCACACCGCCAGAATTTGAAATACCCGGTTCCGCCGCCTGCAGAAAAAACTTTCCGCAGGCGGCGATTTTTTTGTATCAGGATGCCTGCTCATCCAACCATGCGATGAACTTGTCCCGCATGACGATCATCCGGCGCTTGCCCACATAAATTGTTGGGAAGCCTTTGCTTCGCATCAAAGTGTATGCGCCTGCGCGGGAGATGCCCAGGACAGCGGCAATGTCCTCTGCCTGAACGGCAACGGGCAGCTGATCAAGAGATGTATAGGTCATAGTTTCGGTCATATAGGAACTCCTTTCATGGGTAAAAATGTAGACAGATTAAAACGGATTTTGTAGGTGTCATGGGAAAACATTCAGCCACCCTTGAAGTGGCTTCTGGAAACCCTTGAAATAAATGGCTTTTTGAAGGGTTAATTGTCTACGCTCGACCTCCTTTTTCGGGCGTAGGCAGCCTTCTGTTTGCGATGCACTTCGGCAGCACATTCGGAACAATATTTGGAGCGTCCCGAACCGGCGATGTAACGTGCCCCACAGATTGTGCATCGGCGCATATCTTTCGGATTGAAGATGTCTTCTTCCAGCTCCGGCTCTGCCGGAAGAACTGCACGGCGAAAGTATTTGCAGATGAGCGTGTAGGCGATAGATTGCGGACAGACACAGCCTTCTCCGTCATCCAGCAGGAGGCAGTCGCCGTCAACATTGTTGCAGCATAGCTTGACCAGCCGCCAAACACGACGAGCTTGCTTGGGCGTGAGGCGGAACAGTTCTCCGTCCGGTCTTCGCTCGATGGGTTTCATCTTCCGGATTTCATCCCACATCCGCATCATCCTCCTTCATGATCAAGCGGGCATCTGCTGGATAGTTCAGGGTGATGACTGCGGGCTTGCCGAGGCCCTGCTTCTTGCGGATGATCAAGCCGCTGTATTCCAGCTCACGGAAAATTCGCGTGGCGCACTGACGGCTGCGATGCAGCTTCTTTTGTACCTGCTCTACTGTAAAGTACAGACGGATCGTGCCATCAGGATCGATGTAACCGTTCTGACGGGAAATACTTGCCCTGTCCAGCAGCAGAGCGTAGAGGACTTTTGCGTCATTGCTGATGCCCTGCAGTTCTTCGTCCAGCAGCAGAAACCGTGGCAATGGTATGTAGGAAGCCGCTGGGCTTTTCATTGTAAACTTACAAAGATTTTTCATAGAACCTCCATCCCATCCTATCAATCCAATTTCGGTATTGATTGGATTGATAGATGATTATCTTGAGAGTTTATTTATTTCTTATTATTTAGGGGGTGAATTTCATCCTCTGTGAAGGTCAGGAAAACCGTCGTCCAGAAATCCAATTACGGAACTCTCCAGAGCGCCCGTGATTGGAAAAACCGTTGTTGGAAAATCCAATCACGGTGAGATCTCTTCTTTTTGGCACTGCTTCAGCAACTGCCAGATCTCGGCCTGTCGGGCTTTCAGGTCAGCCACATCCTCTGCGTAAAAGTGACCGGTCTGATTGATGCGTCGGCAGATGTGGTTGATGTTGGCAGCTGCTCTGCTGACGGCAGCCGCCAGTTTTTTCTGCTCAGTGTAGTCCACCTTGATGATGTAGCCATCGATAGCCATCTTGCGGAGGTAGGCTCCCATGTTGTGAGTGCCCAGCTGCGCCATTTTGTTTTTGATGAGCCGGTGCTCATAGTCACTGACACAGAACTCAATACGGATTGGTCGTGTTCGATTTGCCATGGCGTGTCCCCTTACCAGAGGTTGAGGTGAAAGATGCCGTCGCGCTCTTCAATGGTGAGGAAGCCGATCTCGCTTAACTCAGACAATGCAGGGACGATCCTTTCGTCAGGGACATTCAACAATACAGCGAGCTCCTGAAGATCATGATTGCCCGTGGGAATTGCTTGAAGGATTCCTGCAAATGCCTTTGCTTCGATGGAAATCATCGGATCCAGCAGCAGGTCGGTGGGTACGGCGGTCATGTGACGGCGATGAAAAGTGATGTTGCTCATGTGGTTTGCTCCTTTCGGTTTTGAAAATGGTCTTCTACTTAACCAAGTGAAATAAAGGCTGGTTTTGTCCCAAGTTTCCTGATTTTTCTCCTTTCACAATCCAACGGACATTACGCAGGAAAGTGTCTCGTTTTCGTCACGATCGGAGCTGATTGTGAAAAGGCTCCTTTCACCTTCCAACGGACATTTTGCTGCGAGCTGTCGCGAAAGTGTCACGGACGCAAAAAAGGCACCTGCTTTTTCAAGCAAGTGCCTTTGCGCTAAAGTCTTTTATTCGATTTCGTCTTCCTCTTCCAGAACTTCCGGTTTTTGAAACAGCCGACAAGTTCCGTCAGCCTGATCTCGTTCGTAGAGTAACTGGGAGAATGCGTCGATCAGTGCCGCTTGTCTGCGCTCGATCACACCTCGATTGACCTGCAATTCCTCTGCGGCTTTTCTAACAGATAGCCCCTTCGCGAAACGGGTTTGGAATATCTCGATGTGATCGGATAGGACTGTCTTCAATGACTGGTGCAGAAAGGAGATGTCCTCGCACATGGCAGAATAATCTGCCTTGCCGGATACTCCGATATATTGTCGACGTTCGCTGATCAGCTTTCGCCGCTTTTGATCCAGCCGGTAATTGGCGCAGATGTCTTTGGCGTATTCGTGATAACTGCTAGACCGTCGGATATAGCGTTCTGCATACTCGTTATCGTGGTATGTGAAGGGCTTTCTTTTGGGACCTTCAAATCCGTCTTCTTCAACTTCCAGAACCATATTTCGGTCTATTTCTTCGCGGGGCTGGCGAAGGTATTTGTCCTGCAAGACACCATCGATCTCGATCTGCTCGCAGAAGGAGGCTTTGGTGATCGTGTAGTAATCTTCGTTGTCTTTTTTGCTGAAGCTGGCATCTTTGCAGATGACGATTTCTTCACCAGTGTCGATGTCCTTCACTACGCGGACGACATAGATCCGTTTCTTATCCCAGCGAGTATAGTAGCCCGCATAAACACGCTTCAGGGATTTTTCTTCCAATTTTCTGTGCCTCCTTTCCCAGCCTATGCTTTCATTCTACTGACAACAGTGTACCATAAACAGGACTAAAATGCGAGAGCGGCTTCTAAGACAAATGGGATTTTTAGAGAATAGCAAGCACAGCCGGTGTCCGTACACACGGCGATTTTGGGATAATCCCAAGCCCTTACCCTGTTGACTTTGATAACGAAATTGAGGACGAAATTATGATGAAAGTCAACTTTGTATTGTTCCGCTAATTCGATGGCATTGTTCCGATAACACGGGTTTTATTCCGATAGAGACAGGCTATGGAGAAGATATTTTAGCGACTCGGACTCGAAATTAATCTGCACATTACCTCTCAAGGGTTCGAACGAAAACAAGATGAGTTTAGAAAAAGAGAGTTTCGCATTCTGTTGCGAGACTCTCTTGCTTTACAGTCGAAAAGGGTGTATAATAAAGTCGATATTTGCAGCCGGAGGTCGAATGATATGGCGATTTCATACAACAAGCTCTGGAAACTTCTTGTAGATAAAAAAATGAGCAAAGCCGATCTGCGCAAAGCAGCCGGTATTGCTCCTAATACAATGACACGCCTGCGCAGAGATGAGGAAGTCACGCTGACAGTTCTAAACAAAATCTGCAAAACTCTCGAAGTTGATATTGGAGACATTATGGAGTTTATTCCGGAGAATAACAGTCCTGATTAATGGACTTGAATTTTGAGAGAATTATTATCATGGCAGAATATGCCTATAAAACGAAAGGATGTGAAGAAGCGCGTGTATCATGATGAAGCTATTACATATGGAGAATTCTACGGTATTGCTGTTGACGAATATATCGATACACCCACAACCGCGCTGCCTTTTTCTGTCCGTGTGATTAATCGTTTTATGAGTAATGGCATTACTACAGCTGCTGATTTGCTGAGGACTACTCCGGCCCATTTGATCAGCCTTAAGGGGTTTGGCAAAACCTGCTTAGATGAGGTTGAAGCTTATGTTGCCACGCTGCAGTCTTCCGAACACGCAGCAAATAAGCTGCGTGTGTTGAGTGAAAATGTAAATACGCATATAAAATCGTTTAGAGACCAGATAGCTCTTGGGGACTTTTCTTTCGTTGAGCAAGGTGAGTGGTCCGAGGAAAACCTAAAATATGTAGAGCTTCTCAAAGCGGCGTTTTCTGTCCTTGGGGAGGAAATGGTGTTTGATTGTATAATGGCTCCGGAAAAGGTGACTCCCGTTATTCAAATGCTTGACAATTTCCAAGATGAGATGAAGCCGTATATAGAAATCCAGAAACTGTTGCGGGCGATTTCGCTGCAACGAAGAAACAAAAAGGCCATCTGGTATATAAAAGCATTTACGATTAAAGAGGAAGAGCGCGAACTGCTTCAAACTATCTGTACTTCTGACACACAAACAATTGCAGAAATGGCATCACGGATAACTCCTAACAATACCCAAGTATTTATCCTTGCAAAAAAGTTTCTTAAATGGTGCCAGTTTGACCTGCGTTCTGAAATAGAGGAGTTGTTTGAGAAATTATATGTCAACGAACGAGCTTACACAGTAATTAAACTGCGTGCAGAAGGACAAACTCTGGAGCAGGTTGGCAATAGGCTTGGCGTCACAAGAGAGCGTGTACGTCAAATTGAGATGAAAGTCAAACGGACCTTTGCGCGTCTACATAGCAGAGTTCGCATTGTATCCAAAATTGCTGCTGAACGCAACGGAGATACCGTGTTAACACCAGCAGAGATAACTCACTATTGTGAAAATAATGCGAATGAGCTTTTATATTTGCTACAAAGTTACGAAGGAACAAATTATACATACGACAAGCAGCTTGGCGTTTTCATCATTGGTGACGATTCACTTCATGATAGAGTAGATGCATTCTTGGAGTCGCTGCCCAATATTGTAACAACCGAACAATTCAAGAAATATGTTGATGAGGCCGAAGAAGCCGAAGATATACCCAAAGAAATGTTTGAAAAGGCATTCTTTGAAAGCTATCGGCAAACTGGAGCGGTATACCACCGGTCGCGCCTGTCTTTGGCGATGATTTATCAGGATATAATGAGTAAGCATTATCCTGACGGGATACATGCATATGATGCCGCTGAGCTGAAGCAGTTCCGAGAATATGTTTCTGCTGAATATGGAGATGTGCGGCTTCCGACAAACGATAGAGCGCTTACGGCTAGAATTGCGGGAGTTTGTATTCTTTGTGGTCGTGGTAGATATCGGCTAAAACAGAAGCAATATATGCCGAAGGCGTTACTGGAAAAAATCTATACTTACATTTCCAACGAAGACGCCTCTGTATTCCTGACAGGATCCCTATTTAATATTTTTGAAGATGAGCTTGTGGCAGCTGGAGTAGACAACCGATATTATCTGCAGGGTATTTTGCACGAAACTTTTGCTGACAAGCTTACCTTCAGACGAGATTATATTTCTAAAGATGCCGAAATCACTTCCGTCTATACCGCTGTTGTTGACTTCATAAAGCGCTCTAAATACCCCGTTAGTAAATTGCAGATTCAGAAGGCATTTCCGGGGATCACGGATATTGTAGTTGCGCTTTCTGTAAGTGATCCCGAAATATTAAATTACTTTGGGGAGTATCTCCACGCGTGCCATCTTACCATATCGGATAGCGAACGAAGCTACCTTCATGGCGTTGTTAGTAAGATCCTTTCCGATGGCGCGGCACATCATGCGAAGGATTTCCATGAGGTGATTCATAGAGAGAAGCCCGAAGTATTGACACGCAACGCAGCCATGTATCCGTTTGGAACGTATAGCATCCTGGAATATCTTTTCCGTGAGGAATTCCAGTTTCTGCGCCCCTATATAGCTTTGGCAGGTGTAGAAATAGGTCGGCCTGGCGAGCGACTTCATGAACTTATTTATAGCACAGACAGTATTTCTATTTCTGACATTCGCGAATTCGCCAAGGACAACCGTTTCCAGATTCAATCGATGATTGAATACGCAAATATGTGCAATGATGAGTATCTTCTGATCGATAGAGATACATTAATGCGCATTGAAAATGTTGGCATAACTGCAGAAGATGCAGCAGAAATTGATAGTTGCGTTGCACAGAGTATATCAAAAACAACGCCTATTCACCAACTTGATATTTGGGGTGCTCTACCCAACTTGAATGTTCCCTGGACAGATTGGCTTCTTTACAGTGTCCTTAACAAATGGGGAAAGCAAGTTTCGGTAGGAACATCTTCAAACCAAATGAAAATGGCGGTGCCTCTTGTTGCACCGGCAGGTGTTCTCAACATAGACGAGTTTCGTGATCTGGTAGCGTCGAACCAGCCTACCACGATAAGACTCTATGATCTTGATAACATTGATGAACTGTTAGAAGATATCATCGGTGACGACTTCTGGGAGGATCCATATGAGCCTTAAAGACCTTGATATTAAACTCAGCTATATAAGTTGCGGCGATGATAATATCGCTAAAGCATTTCTTGTTCCTGCGCTAAAACAAGCTAAAAGGTATCGGAGAAGCGTTGGCTTTTTCTCGTCAGGCGTATTTGGGCCGATTATTGACGGTATTGTTGCGCTTTCAAGAAGCGGCGGTACGATTGAGCTCATTGCCAGTCCTAAACTAAACGCTGAAGATGTTGAAGCAATCAACTTGGGATATCAGCGCCGCGAACAGATTATAGAAAATGCATTTACACGTGACTTTCTGAGTGAGATTGATGCTTTAGATGATGCGAAGCTTCAGCTGCTTGCTACCCTTATAGCAAATGGAATTTTAGATATTCGGATTGCGGTAACGGAAACTGTCGGAATATATCATGACAAGCTTGGCATCATAGAAGATTTTGATGGAAATGTAGTCGTTTTTTATGGTTCTGCTAACGAAAGCTTAGGAGGCTATAAAAACAACTACGAGAAAATCCGTGTAGTAAAAAGCTGGGTTGTTTCTGATGTTGCTAGTATTGAAGATGAGCAAAGCGAGTTTGAGGCGTTGTGGAACGGGCTGAACCCATATGTAAAGGTAATTGGATATAAGGAATCTGCCAAAACACATATCCTTGAAATTGTCGAACAACGCAAAAATGGAACATCCGCTGGGATCTCGGCACCGATCAAGTTGCGTGACTACCAAGAAGAAGCGATCAATGCCTGGGTTAATAATGGCTATCACGGTTTTTATGTGATGGCTACAGGTACAGGAAAAACATGGACGGCTATTTATTCTGCAAAAAAGCTGCTTGAAAGCCACGCCGCTATGATCGTAATTTGTGCACCGTATAAGCATCTTGTTCGCCAGTGGGAGGATGATGTAGAGAAGGCATTTCCTCAAGCGCACCTTATCATGGTGTCATCGGAGAATCCTGCTTGGGAGCAGCAAATATCCCAAGAAATAATTCGCAAGCAGTACAGCAAAGATAATCAGATCATTGTGATTTCTACTATTGCGTCTTTCAAAATGCCACGCTTCATGGCGACCATTAATAAGTCTAAAGACGAGAAACTCTTAATTGTTGATGAGGCACATCGATTTACAGACCGACCGGATGTGCTCAAAACCACCTTCAAATATATGCTCGGATTAAGTGCCACACCATACAGCGGACGCACTCCACAAAAGGGCTTGGAGCTAATGACGTGGTTCGGTGATCAGGTTTTTAATCTACCTATCGAAATAGCGTTGGAACGCGGCTTCCTGGTTCCGTATAACTATTATCCAATTTATGTGTCTGCCTCAGAAGATGAGGAAGGAAAATTTAGATATCATACTCAAAAAATACTGTCATGCTTTAAGAACAATCGATGCATTAATCCTGATTTGCTTGTCAAATCCTTGCGCAATAGATTGCGTGTTATCTCTATGGCAGAAGAAAAGCAGACACGCATTCATGAGATTATTGCAGAAATCTCCGAGAAAAATCATTTTGTTGTTTACTGCGGTGACGGAAAGTTATTCGATGATAATACCGGTGATGAGCTGCGCCACATTCAATCTACTAAGCGAGTGCTGCATGCACATGGGTATAAACCAAGTCAATTTACTGCAACAGAAAATATGGCAGTTCGGATGGAGCTCGTTGATGCCTTCAACAAAGGAGAAATAGACTCGCTTGTTGCCATTCGATGCTTGGATGAGGGCATCAACATTCCCTCTATAAAGAGTGCGTTGATCCTCTCCAGCAACGACGATTACCGAGAGTTTGTACAGCGACGAGGCAGAATTCTCCGGACATATAAGGATAAAGAATTTGCCAACATCTACGATGTGGTTGTTTTACCTTCTCACGATATGCAAGGGTGGGCGAAAATTGAGCTTCGACGTTTTCGTGAGTATGGAAGATTGGCGTTAAACTGGGACGATCTTGCTCACGATCTTGACGCGCATCTCCAGACTTATGGGCTTACTGAAGAAGATATCGATGTGTACGATTACGATGATATGGAGGTAGACATTGATGAATGAACGAGAAATCGTGAATAACATGATTGCTTTTGTCGAAGAAAAAGAACGGCAGCTTCAGCTTAGTAAGCTGACTGCTGAACAGGCAAAGAGTGATGTTGTGAAGTCAATTCTTGATGAATTGGAGCGTGTGAGTGCCGATGAAAATCAGTAAAATCGAGTTTGAGAATTTCCGTAATTTCAAGGATCACGGTGAGATCCGGTGCTCTACGGACGGAAAAGTGACTATCATTTATGGAAGAATTGGCGATGGAAAAACTACGTTGCATCAGTTGGTACAGTGGGTTTTCTACGGTCGGGTTCACTTTAATAAAACCGCAACCGATCGGCTCTATAACCTGCAGTACGAGAATGATTGTTCCTTTGGAGAGACATTTGATGTAATGGGATGCGTCGACTTTGAACATGATGGTGCACAATACTCTTTGCGACGTACATATACGTACCGAAAAGGGCTGTCCGATTCTGCAAAAATTGCCGAAGATCTCGCGCTGACAAAAATGGATGAAGACTATAACTGGAGACGCATGGACAAGCCAAACAGCGTGATTGAAACGCTGTTGCCCTCTGGTCTGTCTGACTATTTCTTTTTTGACGGCGAAACTATGATTGCAGATCTTCGCGTAAAAGGAAAGGATTCCGCCAGCAAGCTTCGTAAAGCATTGTATTCGATGTTTGATTTAGATGTGTTGGAAGCTGCGATTGATCACATTGGTCGGACAGACTTAAAAACTACTGTGCTTGGCAAATTGTATTTGAACAAGGGGACTATTGCCAGTGGTGGACAAATTGCAGCGGTAAAGACCAACATTGAAAATGCGCAGAACAGGATTGACCGCTTCACACATGAACTGGAACAGGCGCAAACTAAAAAAGCCGAGATGCAGGCATTGCTTGTAAGTGTATCTGAGCAAATTGGCGGTTTCAAATCCAAAGCCGATTATGAGCGCCAGCGCAAGGCGCTGAAAACACAGCGGGATACATTCCTGAAGAATGCAACTGACATTCAGGGGCGTTTTGGCGATGCCGTTCTTGATATGTTCCCGCAGCTATTAATCTCCAAATCGGTAGATAATGCAAAGCAGAAAATTCATCTTAAGGTTGAACAGGATCGTTTACCAAGTGGTATCACCAAAAAACTGATTGCTTACTTGTTAGACGAAAACACCGGAGAATGTATTTGTGGTAATCCGCTTTGCTCAACAGAGCGCAAGCATATTCAGCATTATCTCGATATGCTGCCTCCGCGCTCGTTTACCAGCCTTTATCAGGACTTTACCAAAACGGCGAAGAGTTGGGGACGTGGGTACGATAAATCTCGCATCGAGGAGTTCATTACCTTGGTGTTGGACAATAACGAACAGGCAGCTCTTTGTGACAAGCAAATCCGTGAGCTTGACGAAGCAGAAAAGAAAAGCCCTGATATCGAGGACTTGGTTGTTGCCCGTCAACAGGCAGAGCAAGAAATCAAGGATCTCGATGCCCTTATTAGTAAAATTAGCACTGAACAGAGAAAACTGGAAATCTATCTTAAAAAGCAGATGCAAGATTATGATAAGTTGACAGCAGAAAATGAATCCAGTGCTAAGGTAATCCAAAAGATTAGAATTATGGAACAGGTTGCGGAACATTTTAAGCATCAGCTTGAGACTGCATCCGAAGAATACAGCAAGCGATTGGAAATGGACATCCAAAGCTTGGTTGATGATATGCTTAAGACAAAGAGGAAGGTTATTGTTAGTCCCGAATTTGCAGTACGTGTAGTTGACAATTTTAATGATGAGTCTAAATCTGAGGGTCAATTTGCTGTTGTGTCATTTGCTTATATTGGCGGTATTTTCAAAATGCTTCGTAGCGAAAAGCATTTAGCCAGCAAAGAATATCCTTTGGTTCTGGACGCTCCTTTTTCAAAGTTGGGTACGGAGAACAGACAAAATGTTGTTGATATTATGCCGACATTTGCGCCGCAAGTGATTTTGTTCTCGAAAGACGATCTTCACGGAGCGTTTCCGCCGGATAAGATTGGACATGTGTGGACCATTGTTAGTAATGATGAGCAAAATGTAGCAAGGGTTGAGGAGGGTCATTTATGGAATTAACAACTGATGTTCTGCTTCGTGGAACAGCTTGGAATAGAGCCATAGATGCATTGTCTCCGATCTTTAGGGCACGTCCCCATTACATGCTGTACATGCTCTCTATGTCCATTGGAATCATGTATGACCAACGGATTCAAAAGCCCGAAGAAAATGGCGAGGACGTTCGTAGTATTCCGAGAAACGTTTTCCACAACAACGATAATGGTAAGCTGGATTTCATGTTTCAGGCTGCTATCCTTTCCACGACAACCGAGCCCTTCTCGGAGGAAGAACGATTGGAGCTGGCCTTCGGCGAAAAGTCGGGGTTCAAAAAGATTGATTTTCTAACGCAGTTTGCAAACTTTGGTGTTACAAAGTTGGTAGAGCACATCGGAGATTCACCGGTTGAGTCAATGGAGAATATCAAGAACTTTTTGACCTCTACTGTGGAAGGAAGAAACCTGGATATAGATGCGCTTCCTGACGATTTGCTGTTGGAAGAGCTGTAATTGATAGGCGAAAATATGCTGTTTTCACGAACAAGAGAAAGAACATGAGGTCTTCATCATGGGGGATATTGTAGGTACAATTACGAATGTAAAAAACTTTTTATCAACGGCAGAGGTAAAACTTTCTGTGAAACCCAACACTCCGCAAGCGCAGACAATCACACTCTCTGCTAATAGGAAGTTCTCAATACCAGGATTCCAACGAGAACTTCGTTGGGAAGAGCATAATACAAAAATGCTTTTATCCGATTTGAGTCGCGGTACAAAGTTTTTGGGGAATGTTATTTTAACAATAAAAGGGGACCATACATGCGAAATCATTGATGGACAGCAACGTACAACGATTCTACTGCTGATTATCTTTTGCATTAAGAAAAAATACGGCACGCAGATAACCATTCCTGAAACATGTCCTCTCCTTAATGAAAGTTTTACTGACTTTCAGAAACTGCTAGATGTGTATTTTGATAGTTCTGCAATGTCGGAACAAGAGTGGAATGATGCGATGGAGAGTGACAAGTATAGTCAGTATCCCCGAATTCAGAAACTGTGGAACACAATTTCTGAGTCGGAACTATTATCTGATCGGCACAAGGCACAAAGCTTACTTGACAATCTCTGCGGCTCAGATGTTAACATCATTGCCAACTATTCAGAAAATATCAATATTAGCATCCAATACTTTTTAGATGTTAACTTAAAAGGCGTGCGCCTTGACACTGAAGATATTTTCAAAGGATATCTGTTTAGCCAGGACGATCGAAACGAAACCAAAAATCTGTGGCAACGAAATAAATCTTGTTCGCTCCGGTTGAATGCTGTATCTCAAGGCACTGATGAGAAAAAATATCCCTTAATGAAGATGTATGAGCATTTCTTCTATTGCGATTTATATTTGCCAAGAGGTGGTGTGTGTGAATACACCGCATTGAGATTTGGCGAAAATTTTGGACTGACAGCTGAATTTAAAAGTGGTGACACTAAGTTTTATGAAGGAAGTCATTTAATTGAAGCGATTCGGGATAGAGACTATTTACAAAAATCATTGACTCGCTTGAATGCGTGTATGTCCATAATGATAGATATTGTGGAAAGCGATACACCATCTGCAGCATTTAAAAGACTTTTTGTTTGTCCTCAAACAGTTGATTTTGTGGATGTATGTAACTGTCATACCATGCTGAAGAAAATTCTCATGGAAAAAGAAGTGATCCCAAAAATCTTGGCGATGAAATACATACTCTCATATTTTGATGGCGCATCACATGAAAAAAAGGAGTATAAGTCTGCATATAGCGTCTTTTGCGCATCGGTGTTATTCTCTATTTTTGCAAACAAAAAGGAAAGCGAGACATTTTATAACATTGTTCGCTTGCCGAATTGGGCAGAGCGGATTGACCATTGGCTATTCGATTATACATCCTCACACGCATTGACTCGAGGCAAAATGCTGGCTGCATATAAGTATTGCGAAGAAGAGGAAGACATCAATCAGGTGATCCGATGCAAATCCCTTGCGGCAATCTGCAGTTTCTTTAAGGTAACGAAGAATGGCGGGCACTATGCGCTAAAAATTTCGAATGCAGAAGAACTAAAGGAATTTTTCAATAACAGTAGTAGCTACAGTGTGGAACATTTTGCCATAGGCGAAAAGGGAACTCTGCACATTCAGACCACAAAATATGACATTGATTATACCTATCCCACACCAATCAAGCGCTATAGAAATTCTTTATTTAATTATATGTTTATTCCGCGTGGCCTTAATAGCGATCTTTCGAATAAACCGATTTTTGAGAAAGTGGCAGAAATTACGCCTCGCATCGGAGAAGTAACATGTAAGTATAGCCTGAAGTATTATCGTTTGTTGAATGCTGAACCAAAAGGGTTTTTTAAGAAATATCCCAGCTCAACAGAAATAGATGCTCAAGAGTCAGAAGAGGCTGTAAAAGAGCTTTTAGATGCCTATTTTTGCAACGTATTTCCTGATGAATTTCTCGATTTTGCAATAGCCCTTATTCAACAGACAAAGTGGAGCAACTAATTAGCGGGGTGCCAGAGGGCACCCTGCTTTTACTATCTCAATTTCAGTAATGTTAGAGGTTGCGTTATTGACGAAAGCGTCTTTGTGGTATATACTTAAGTATATACTTACGTATATTGGAGGGCGGCTATGTTAAAGTATCAGTTTCCTGCAGTTAAAGGGTATCAGGCTGGGAAAGAGTATTATATCTGCATGATTCCGCTTGGCCTTATGAGTAAGATTTTTGCTGCTGATTATAGCGATGTGGCGGCGGAACACCGTGCTCAACGGAAACTGAATGAAGCACGCATTCCGGAGATAAGAGACTATATTTTGTCTAATCGGACTTCGTATGTCTTTTCGGCTTTGGCAGCCTCCATAGATGGTCATATGCAGTTTGTTGCCAATCAAGAAAATGAAAATACCGGCACACTTGAAATTGATATGAATGCATCTTTTTTGATTAACGATGGTCAGCACAGAAAAGCCGCTATTGATGCGGCTATCGCGGAAGATGAAACCCTTAGAGAAGAAACCATTTCCATTGTTCTTTACCGAGACCAAGGATTGCAGCGTAGTCAGCAAATGTTTACCGATCTTAACAAGCATGCGGTTACTACATCCAAGTCTCTAAACACTTTGTATGAGTCCAAAGATCCGGTTGCTTTACTTACAAAGAAGACTATTGATTCGATTCCCTTCCTCAGAAAGTATACTGATAAAGAGAAGGATAACTTGAGCAAATATTCTTCTAACATTTTCACCCTGAATACGTTCTATGAGGCTAATAAAAGAATATATAAAGCAATCAAGAATCCTCAGAAGGCAGAGCAGATGATTCATTCCTATTGGAAAAATGTAGTGATTAACATGCGGGAATGGAATGAAATGGACAATGGTGAGTTGAGTAAAAAAAGTCTGCGTGAAGATTACATCACGACTCAAGGCCTTATTATTCTGGCACTTGGAAGATTAGGTGAGTTCTACTGCACTTCACCTGATGTCAATATGGAGAAGTCGCTAAAAGGCCTCAGAACGATTGACTGGCTCCGAAATAATGAGGAGTGCTGGATGAATAGAGCGATTAAATCTAACGGTAAGATTAATCGTAATGAACAAGGTATTTTCCTTACATATGTCCAGATTAAACGTTTGCTTTCGCTTCCTATTAGTGAAGAAGAAGCGAAAAAAGAGCAAAAGATGAGAGGATAAGACTATGGCATATACAGGACAATTTCAGGTCTTTGAAGATATTATCAAAGAAATCATGGTGGTATACAAGCACGATAGCCGTCCCTGGCTTATTGGATATAGTGGAGGAAAAGATTCCACCTTGCTTACCTGCTTGGTCTATGAAGCGATGAAGCGGTTGAAAGATGCAGGTTCCCCATTGGAAAAAACGGTGCATGTAATTACTTCGGATACTATGGTTGAAAATCCAATTGTAAAGAACTATATGCACTCATCTTCTAACAGCATTAATGAAGCGGCCAAACGCGACCGCTTGAACATTAAAGCTACCGTTATTTTTCCGGAACCAGAGCAGACATTTTGGAGTAGAGTGATTGGATTAGGTTATCCGACACCGGAGCCTCCTGGTTTTCGGTGGTGTACTGACAGATTAAAAATCGCCCCCATGAATGCGTTTGTAAATGAACGCATTAAGGAGAGCGGTGAAATTATCATTCTCTTGGGAGTAAGAAAAGGTGAAAGTCAAACTCGATTGAAAACAATTACAGCACGAGAAATCGAAGGTAAGCTGCTAAATATGCATAATGATATCCCCAATGCCTACGTTTACAATCCCATTACAGAGATCCCCAACGAGCTTGTTTGGGAATTCCTGCTAAAAGGTGATTGCAGAAGTCCGTGGGGCAGCGATATGAAGTACTTATTCAGCCTTTACCAAGGTGAAAATTTGGGTGAAGAACAGAGTGTTTTGGGTGAAGTTGACAGAGAAAAGATACCCGTAACCGGCAACTCCAGATTTGGCTGTTGGTGTTGCACAATGGTCCGAGAGGATAAATCTCTGCAGAACTTCATTAACCGCGGTGCAACAGAACTGATCCCTTTACGTGAGTTTAGAAACGAATTGCTGCAGATGCGGGATGACCGGCAGCTTCGAGATTCTAAGCGCAGAAATGGATCTGTTTACAAAAAGGCGGATGGTACTTTTGGCATGGGACCGTTTACTTTGGCGGCAAGACGTATTATCCTCGAGAAGTTGCTTGAGCTTGAAAATAGGACCGGTATGGAATTGATAACAAATCAGGAGCTAAAAGCAATAGATCGCATGTGGGATGAGGAAGGTGACTTAACTTGCCGTATGTTGGTAGACACCTACCATAAAGTCAAGGGCAAAAAACTTCCTTGGGATGATTATAAAACTCCGAGATTTGATAATGAAGCCATCGAAGTCATCGAGAATATTGCGGAAAAGTATGACATACCCGTTGAGCTGATCACAAAGCTGATTGTTTCTGTTGATACCAACAAACATATTACCAAAAACAATAAGATGCAAAAGACATTTGACAGTATTATTGGGCAAGGTTGGTTGCACTTTGATTCTGTTGAAGGAGCATTGAACCATGAAGATTGAACGCATTCAAATTAAGAATATCGGACCATACGTCGATGAGAACTGCTTCAAATTTGATGTAAGCCATTTGGAGAAACGCATGGTTCTTATCGGCGGAAAAAATGGCGCAGGTAAAACGACGTTGTTTAACGCAATCAAGATTTGCTTGTATGGCTGTGTTGCATATGGGTATGAGTCCAATAATGCGCGCTATTATGCAGAAGTTGAGAAACTCATAAACACCAATGAAAAACTGAAAAAGGTTGGAGAGGCCGAAGTCGTCATTGATTTGCTGTTTGATGACGGAAAGGACAATTACACTTACACTTTTTTCAGATCATGGAAGGTAGCCGGAAAGAAAATCGTTGAGTCCTTCGTGATTTATAAAAACGGTGTTGCATTGTCCGAGACAGAACGAAGTGATTTTGAAAGTTATCTGCTCCAAACTCTTCCGCCTAACCTCTTCCGTTTCTACTTTTTTGATGGAGAAAAGATTAGCGACTTTGTATTTAATAGCAGCAAGAATTCGGATTTTAAAGACGCTTTTTTGAAGCTCTGTGGCTTAGATACAATGGAAATTATCCGCGAAAACTTTCGGCGAATTTCCAAAAGCAAAGCTGATGGAAGTGAAGAACTTTCTAGAGAATATGATCAAAGTCTGGAAGCAGATAATTTAATTGCGCAGAGAATTGAACGTGCCGAAGAAGAATATCGGGATGTATCTAATGAAATTATTCTGATTGATCAAAGACTTGCTGCACTGGAAAAAACGTATGCTAAGGGTGGCGGTATCTCCAAGAAAGAATGGCGGTCTATGCAAGACCAGATCTCCAAGGAGGAAATTCGAAGAGAGGCAAATCGGAAATGGCTTAAGGATATTGCAAACAATGTGTTGCCATTTGTTATTTTAAGAACTCAACTTGAAGAGCTTAAAGAACAGATTTCTGTGGAACATCAAGCGCAGATTGATGCAAATCTTAAGAGCACAATTGATACACCTGAAATCCACGCTATTATTTCAAGGGTCCTTAGCGGTACAGGCGTTACATCTGCGGATGAGCTTTCTAAAGAAGTTATTAGTGAAATAGCAAAATATGCGAGTAACACATCCCATGTTCAGCAGATCTTAAATCTTTCCGATTTTGATCGATTTGAACTCACATCGAAAATTAATACCTTATTGGCTTTTGACACTAGACGAATTAAGTCGACAACAGATGATATCAACGCATCGTTGGCTTGTGTTAAGCGAATTAGGAAGAAGATGGAACGCAGCAGCGTTGATAATTACGACGAGTATCTGCAGCTGAAGAGCGATCTAAATGAAGAGAAATCTGCGTATACGCAGCAGCTTCTTGAAATTGAAAAAGAACTGCATATGCTCCGTGAGCAAAAAGCGGTATCTTCTGCAAAACTTAGCAAGGCAAGAAGCAACTATGAAACTCTTCTAAAAAAACAATCCATTAATGATATTTCAGCTAGAGCCCTCTTGGCATTCAATGAATTGCAACATATTCTCTATCAAAAGAGTATCAGGACTGTTGAGGAAGGATTCCGTGAATGCTTTACCAGTTTGATCAATAAATCTGATTTGATCGATGGTATTCACATTGATGGAAGTCTGAATGTTCTCCCATATAAAAACAAGCGATTCAAGGCAGCCGATATTTATAAAGTGCTTGGAAAAAATGGCGCTGAATACTTAATCGCGCAAATTGGTCTTTATGCATATGAAGTTCTGCAAGATAAAATAATTGCAAGAGAAGAAGAATTCGAGCTTCCTGTTGAGGTTAAGCAACAGCTGTCTGCTGGTGAAAAGCAGATTTTCATCATGGCACTTTACCATGGTTTGTCACGCTTAAATAAGATCAATGTTCCGTACATTGTTGATACGCCGTTTGCTCGAATTGACAAAGAGCATCGCAGTAATATCTTAGCTAACTTCTTTACAAAATTGAATGGACAGATTCTAATTCTTTCCACAGATGAAGAGATTGTGGGTAATTATCAAGAGATGGTCTCCGACCTGCTGTCCAATACTTTTGTGCTGAACCATACGCCTGGAGGGAATACAGAAATCCTTAAGGATACTTATTTTGGAGGTCAAGCTAAAGATGACCAATAAACTTCATACTTCATTAAAGACACAAGAAATTTTTAGTTCTTTGGGACAATCCCTAAATCTTCAACCGTTCATTCTCTCGAAACTTGCAATTGCTCTGTCTATTAGAAAAGGTAATCTGACACCGCAGGACTTCGAAACGGATAATAACGGACTAGAGTTGAGCCGACAGGTCATTTTCGGCGACCATGATCTGCTCTTCCGTTCTCTAATCGTGAAGAATGAGGGGCGGGTTGTTCGCGAAGACGATTACTTTCCAGACTTGGTAAAGGCACATCTGGACAGAGGAGCCAAGCTGTTGGAGAATGAAAAACGCTACACAAAGGATTTTTATAATCATTTGTGTAGGTTGGATGACAATTTGTAAAAAGCACCCGTTGTTTTATGTGCGTCTGCGAGAAGGAGATTGTTATGTTGCACCACGGCCTTTATGAACAAGTCATCAATAATGCCCTGAATAGCGAGCTTGCGGAGATTCCGGAAGCCCGCAAGGCTGTCGCGCCAATTGACAAGGCGGAAGCATCCAAGGTGCTGACGCAGTATCTGGCTGATGTAGTTCAGAAGGGCCTTGATAATGTTCTGGACAATGGCGGGGATATCTCTGCGCAAATCGCCCTGACCAACCAGATCGTTGACCTCATTCGAAACACGACAAAAGAAGCTGACTTTGCCACGCTGGGTGTTGACCAGCGCGCAGAGCAGCTTCTTGCTCTTTTGCGGGAAACGGATCCGCGATTGGCTGTCGGTAAAACCGCCTCCGAACTGAGCCGTCCGGAAACTTCGATTGCTCAAAGCTCCTTGTTTACCGGTGCAATCCATGAGCCGCAGATGTACACGGAGCTCAAAAAGGAAATCGTGTCTGCAGATCGCATCGATATGCTGGTATCCTTCATCAAGTGGAGCGGTTTGCGCCTGCTGATGGACGAGCTGCGCGAGTTCACGCAGAATGGTGGAGAGCTTCGGATCATTACCACTTCCTACATGGGCGCCACCGATGTAAAGGCTATCGAGGAACTGCGTCAGCTGCCTAACACCAAGATTAAAGTCAGCTACGATACCAAACGCACCCGTCTCCACGCCAAAACCTATGTGTTCTACCGCGATACTGGATTCACAACGGCCTATGTTGGTTCTTCCAATCTCTCCAATGCCGCTATTTCCAGTGGCTTGGAGTGGAATGTGAAGGTCACAAAGAAAGATCTTCCGGAGACCATCGACAAGATTGCCGCTACCTTTGAAAGTTACTGGAACTCCAACGAGTTTGAATATTACTCCGAGGATCAGAAGGAGCGCCTTGCTCGCGCGCTGAATGCAGAAAAGTATTTCGGCACCAACAACGCCGAAGTCTACACCATGGACATTACGCCCTATTCCTATCAGCAGGAGATTTTGGACAAGTTGGAGGCAGAGCGCACGGTCCGTGGCTATACTCGCAATCTGGTAGTTGCAGCTACCGGTACTGGCAAGACTGTCATTTCTGCGCTGGACTACAAGCGTTTCCGCAAGCAGAATCCGGATAAGCCCTGCCGTCTGCTATTTGTGGCACACCGAGAAGAAATCCTCAAGCAGAGCATGTACACGTTCCGAGCTGTTCTCAAAGATGCTAACTTTGGCGAAATGTTTGTAGGCAGCTATAAGCCAGGAAGCATCGACAATCTGTTTGTCTCCATCCAGACCTTCAATTCGCAGGATTTTACCGCAAAGACCACGCCGGAATTCTATGATTACATCATTGTAGACGAGTTCCACCATGCTGCAGCACCTACCTATCAGAAGCTGTTGGCGTACTATCAGCCCCGCATTTTGCTGGGGTTGACCGCCACTCCAGAGCGTATGGACGGAAAGAGTGTGCTGCCATACTTCAACAACCGCATTGCGGCGGAGATTCGTTTGCCGGAAGCCATTGACCGCAAGCTCCTTTGCCCGTTCCAGTATTTCGGTGTTACCGATACCGTGGATCTGGACACGCTCAAATGGAGTGCAGGCGGCTATGATAAGGGCGAGCTTTCCAAGATTTATACTCTCAGTGGCGCGATGGCTAACCGTCGTGCTGACCTTGTCGTGTCTGCATTGCTGAAATATGTGACAGACATTGATGACGTGAAGGGGCTTGGATTCTGCGTCTCTATTGAGCATGCAGAGTTCATGTGTCGCTATTTCAACGAACACAATATTCCGTCGATGTTCCTGACTGGACATTCGCCAGAGGAAGAGAGAAAGACCGCTAAGCAGCGCTTGGTGGCTGGTGAAGTGCGCTTCATTTTCGTTGTGGACATTTATAACGAAGGCGTGGACATTCCTGAGGTCAATACAGTTCTCTTCCTGCGTCCCACGGAATCGTTGACCGTGTTTCTGCAGCAGTTGGGCCGGGGCCTGCGTCTGGCAGAGGATAAAGAATGCCTGACCGTGTTGGATTTCATCGGTCAGGCGAACAAGAAATATAACTTTGAAGATAAGTTCGCGGCTTTGCTGTCGAATACAACTCGCAGCGTAACCCGCGAAATCAAGGACGGCTTTATTTCCGTACCCAAGGGCTGCTACATCCAGCTGGAGAAGAAAGCCGCCAAATACATACTGGATAATATCCGCGCCTCCTATGGAAATACTGCTGGCTTGGTGTCCCGTGTAGCTACCTTTGCCGAAGATAGCGGTATGGAGCTGACGCTGGCAAACTTCCTCGATTACTATCATCTTGACCCCAGAGCAATTTACAAGTTCTCGTCTTTCTCCCGGATCTGCGCCAGAGCAGATGTCATTGAGGACTTTGAAGAACCTCTGGAAGAGGCTATGACCAAAGCATTTGCCCGTCTTGCTGTTATCGATTCTCGTCGCTGGATTTCCTTCCTGCTGGATATTCTCCCGCGCTTGGATGATGTTGATTTCGAAGCACTGTCTGACGTTGAAAAGCGTATGTTGCAGATGTTCTATATCACCATCTGGGGTAAGGCTGTCGAGGATTGGAACAGTGAAGAAGTGCTGGACAACCTCTATGCGCTGTCCGATAGCACCAGATTGTTAGGTGAGCTGATAAGTCTGCTTCAATATCGATTTGAACAGATCGACTTTATTGACGAGCCTGTGAATCTTGGCTTTGATTGCCCACTGGATCTACATTGCACGTATACTCGTGACCAGCTGCTGGTTGCCATGGACTTTATGAAGCCTGCCACAGTGCGTGAGGGTGTGAAATGGCTGCCGGAGAAACAGTTGGATGTGTTCTTTGTGACTCTTAATAAGGCGGATAAGGATTATTCTCCCACAACCATGTACAACGACTACTCCATCAATGAGAGCCTATTCCATTGGCAGAGCCAGAGCACGACGGCGGATAATTCGCCCACCGGCCAGCGCTATATCCATCACAAGGAGCGCGGCAGCAAAGCGCTGTTGTTCGTCCGCGAGTTCAAATCTGACCGTGTGACCGGCGGTGCGGAGGCTTACACCTATCTGGGAACGGCCAACTATGTGAAACATCAGGGTTCTAGACCGATGAATATTACGTGGCATCTGGATCGCCCGATCCCAGCGAAGTTTTTGAAGAAGACAAATAAATTGGTTGTGGTGTGATAGAAGTAGTCTCTCTGTTATGGCGTTGAGATAAGTTTTGCACGTTGCTACTATCTGGCATAATGAAGAAATACAAAACGTACAAGTAGGTAGGCGAATAGAGACGAAATTACAATTAAGGAGACTCTTGCCTTGAAAAAAACAGATTCCATTTTAAACTCAGATTATGAAGGTTGTGTATGTATAATCGAAGAAAACATAACCTCGGAAAGCTTTGAAGCACTTATGGCCCATAGAGGGCTTGAGAAAATATATAGAAATACCCAAATAACTGAAGGTCAAAAAGATCTCTTAATTGAGAAGATAGCTAGTAAAATACCGGATCAAAAGGGGAAAATTATAAACAGTTATTTGTTTCTTAAACTATTTATGCCGATAGGTGAAGAAATTTTGGCCAAAATGGCGGATAGAATTACTAGGAATTTTCCTGATTCGTTGTCAGTCTTTTACTTTTGTTTTGGGGAATTTGTCACTGAAAATCCTGAAATAATAGGAACGGCCAAAAACATTATGTTGTCAGTGGCGAAGAAGTGCCTTAAAGATGACACATCGGCTATTTATTACAATCTCTCACTTTCTCTTGACAATATATATGCAAGATGCAAAACAATACTTCATTTACTTTATGAGGATTCTATTACTTATGGAGTTCTACTTGAAAAATATGATGCGATTAGTTTTGGAAGTGAATATATAGAAACTATTATTGAAGACAAAATTCCTAAGATGACAATGAAACTTGCAGATCCGAATTTTGAATATGGGTTGCAATGCGGTGTGAGATACCAGAATTACATTGTTAGAAAGCGTTATAATGAAGAACCAGGACCAATAGAATCGTTCTACAAGTGTGTGATATGTAAATATTGTTGTTTGGCGGGAATCAACGATGCAGATAAAGAATTGGCGCTTGAGGTATTAAAAAGACAATTTGCAAATCGCAATCAGACCGATTTGTTCTTTTTCTTTACAGGGGATTACCAATCTTTTATTCTCTCAATTTTAACGTGTATATACACTCAATTTTTGCTTTTGTTCTTTTGTTCAAAACAAACTATGAGGATATTAACAAAATCCGAAGTTAGGCAAAAAATGCTTTGGGGGACCCAAATTAGCACAGATACCTTCAATGACTGCTACAGGCTTGTAATTTCTGATGATATTTTTAGTAAAACATTTTTAGTGGAGAACGATAACATAGTTCTAGGTAGATGGCAATTCGATCTTGATTTAAGTGTTGTCGAACTAGCAAAAAGAATATCCTTGAATTCAAAGGATTCTCATCTAGCTGGAAAAAATTCTAACACATTTGGTAAGGAGATATACGAAAAAATTATCCGAAAAACGCTTGAAGAACAGGGGTGGAAAATTGTTCCGTCATCAATAAAGCTTAAAGGAATGAAACAAACAAGAACCGATGTTGATCTTATTGCGTATAATCAGGGGATTGTTATTATAGGGCAAGTGAAATTTGCAAACAGTGGAAGAAGTCGATATGATATTTGGAAAGCGACCAAATCAATTAATAAAGCGGTTTCACAGGTTAACCTTTCGATAACAATACTTTCGGAAGATAAAAACCTTTTGTATTCTATTTTAAAAAAATACGATTTTTGTGAAAGTAAGGAGGATATCAAAAAAATCGTTCCTGTTGTTATTACAAGTAGTAGTTATTTTATAGGTGAGTGCGAAAAGGCAAACATCCCCGTTATAAGTTGGGACATGTTTTCTCAGATTATATACTCACTGAATTACTATAATACGCTGTCAGATATTGATGAGTATTTTTCTAATATAATTTCATTGTATGATTTTAATATGGCTAAGGAAATAACCAACAGTGAGATTGAAAATGAAAAATTCCTCATCAAATATGAGGAATTTGAAGGTTAACAAGAGATAGAAAATCGTAATAAGGAGAACATTATAACTATATGGCAAATAGAAGACCTGAACACAGCAATTACCAACTGTGTTCGGGTCTTATTATCATATTATATCAAGTTAATTACCGTTTTCTTTTTCCGTTCTGCCATCTCGGCAAACTGTGATGCGCCGCCCCACGAGTGAGTGACATAGGTCACGACATAGTCAGACTGTTTGATCATCCACTTATTGCGCCAAGAGATGGCGAAGCGGGGATGAACAGTCTCAATGCCCTCTGGAAGCACAGTGTCGGAGTAATCACGTATATCAAACTCATCACGCTTTGGGGGTATACGCTCCAAAACGACAGCATAATTGATGTGGGGGTATAGCGATACCAATTCTTTCAGAACGGAGCGAACCATTGAATCAAATGCTCCTTGTTGGCCGACGTAAAACATATCTACTGCGTGGCTTTCAATCAGATCGATCAGAACCTTGCGTAGCTTTGATTTAATTGAACTCGGACAGTCACGATGCCCGAAAAATGTACAGGCTGACATTTTCTTCCCTCCGTCGCATTATTGACCAGTATAGCGGACAATATTTTATCTCACTATAGCATACGATAATGGTGGCTGCAACCAATACTGGTCAATCGTATGCGAGGTGAGATAATGGAACAGAAGATTCGTCGCGATCGTAATATGGGAGATAACCTCCGGAGATTGCGCATTGATAAGGGAATCTCGCAGGAGAAGCTGTGTGCAGAGCTGCAGCGTCGTGGGTGTGATATCGGTAGAACTACTTACGCAAAGTATGAAGCCGGTGAGTTGAATATTAGAGCCAGCGTCATTATCGAACTTCGAAAGATCTATAACTGTACGTTCGATGATTTCTTTGAAGGTCTTGATTTTTCTGAAGAATAAAAACCTGTGGTATTCGACACGAATACCACAGGTTTTTTAGTTTGTTCTGTGACGATGGATTTTTATATCATTTGCAGATGAGGGTGCTTATTTATTGTTCCTTTTTGCGATTTGTTGATACTGAGCGTGGCACTCTAACAATCCCTGAAGGGCAATCTGGGCCTCAAAACGCATTTGGGCCTCCATGCAGACATCCATAAAGACGCTGCGATCTTTATCCCAACAGCGAATGCCTTCCAGATATCCGGTGCGGCGTTTGCGTACGCCGGGCCTAAACGACACCTTGACCGTTGGTGGTCCTACACCCTGACCGCGTAGAACAGACACCCTCACCGCCGGTCCGACACCGGCACCACGGTGCACTTCTTCCGCAGAAATGGTGCATGGCGGCCGCAGGCGTGGTGCACCAGACCGCCATGCCAAGTGTTACTCGGGGATACCCTTGCGCTTGCGCATGGATTCGCCCTCAATCTGGATGGTATAGGCGTTGTAGATAATCCGGTCACAGATGGCGTCGGCCAGGGTTGGATCGTACAGGTTCTCATGCCACTCGCTGGTGTCGTACTGGGAACAGAAGATGGTGGACGCCACCTTGTTCCGAGCCTCTACCAGTTCCAGCACATCCCGGGCTTCTGCCTCTTTGAGGGGGTAGAGCAGCCACTCGTCCAGAATAAGCAGCTTCTCTTTCCTGAGCT
>ERZ779866.707-NODE-707-length-36878-cov-4.950031_pt1 | contig 36878 bp, 41 predicted proteins | sample MGYA00511248_ERZ779866 | MGnify/ENA primary metagenome ERZ779866 (study PRJEB29588, sample SAMEA2155758) | human gut metagenome | biome: human gut; feature: human-associated habitat; material: faeces | place: Denmark | collected 2008/2010 ... | reverse complement strand
AATACATCGCTAGAAAAACTAAATGAACTTACATTAAATATATTTAATGTAACAAATGAAGAAGATGTTTTAAGAATTATTAATTAAAAAGAAAGCTGATTGAAGGATGTTTTATTTCAATCAGCTTTTTCATATAAAAATCTTATTTAATTTTTTGACAACGAATTGATTCGATGACAGGTTGATTTTCTTTTGCGACAGTTCCATTATTATCTTCAACTTGAACATCATCACAAATTTTATCAACAATATCCATACCTTCATAAACATAACCAAAAACAGCATATTGACCATCTAAATGAGAAGCTGTTTTTTGGACAATGAAGAATTGAGAGGAAGCACTATCATTATCTTGACTTCTTGCCATAGAAAGGGCACCACGTGTATGTTTTAAAGGATTTTCAACACCATTATCAGAGAATTCTCCTTTAATTGTTTTCTTGCTTCCACCTGTACCATCTCCGTTAGGGTCGCCACCTTGAATCATAAAATCTTTAATGATTCGGTGGAAAGTTAAACCATCATAGAAATGATTCTTACAAAGATTTACAAAGTTTGTAACAGTAATTGGTGCGGTATCTGCATCGATTTCAGCATAAATTGTTCCATAATCTTTTATTTTAATTTCTACTTGATAATTTCCTTTTAATGTTTTTGTTTTTTTTGTTTTTTCTGTTGTTTTACTTGAAGAACATCCAACAAGAGAAACAACGATTAATAAAACAAAAAAGACTTTCATCCATTTTTTCATTTATTTCACCTCGTCTCTATTATAACAAAGATGTTTTATGAAAAAAAGGTACTCAAGCAAAGGTCAATATGTTAAAATACTTGAAAGAGGAAGTAGGAAAATGAGAGAAAAAAGAATTGTATTAGTGAATGATGTTACCGGCTTGTCACGTTGTTCAGTAGCTTGTCAATTACCAATCATTTCTTCTATGGGGATTGAAACAGCTTTTGTACCAACGGCAATCTTATCAATTAACACGTATCATAAGGATTTTTTCTTTGATGATTATACATCAAAGATGAAAGATTACATTGAAACATATAAAAAAATGAATATTGATTTTGATGGTATTTGCAGTGGCTTTTTGGGATCTGCGAAACAAATTGAAATTGTTAAAGAATTTTTCAAAGATTTTAAAACAGATAAAAATTTTATTTTAGTTGATCCTGTGATGGGTGACCACGGAAAACTCTATCCAACTTATACGCAAGAGATGCAAGAAAAGATGCGAGAATTAATGCCTTATGCGACGATTGTCACACCTAATTTAACAGAGCTTTGTGCTTTGATTGATGAAACATATCATGAAACAACGGATAAGGAAGAACTTTCAAGAATGTGTCAAAAATTGAGTCAAATGGGTCCACAATATATTGTCGTAACAGGAATTTCTGTTGACGATCAAATCTTAAATTTCATATATGACCATGGGCATATTGAAATGCTTTATGTAAAACGTGTGGGAGAAGATCGTAGTGGTACAGGAGATGTTATTTCAGCAGTCATTGCGGGAAGTTACTTAAAAGGGGATAGTTTTTTAGAAGCAGTTAGAAAATCTACAGACTTTGCTTCAAAATGTATTCAACATTCTGTTGATATTGATGCACATCCACATATGGGATTATGTTTTGAACCATTATTAAAAGAATTGAGGGATTAAGATGATTTTATACACATTATATAAAAATAGTTATATTGATATTGCACATTTAGAATCAACAAAAGGAATTACATGTTATGTGAATTCTACAAATCGTTGTACGTGTTCGTGTACTTTTTGTTTAAGACAAACAAAAGAAATGATTGAAAATAATTCATTATGGTTAAAAAAAGAACCAACTGTTGAAGAAATTAAAGCGGAATTTGATAAGTATGATTTAAATGATTTTAAAGAAGTCGTTTTCTGTGGATTTGGTGAACCGCTTATGCGCCATGATGATTTAATGCAAGTAGCGAAATACTTAAAGGAAAGAAGACCAGATTTACCAACACGTGTTAATACCAATGGGCTTTCTTCTCTTTATAATAAAAGAGATATTACACCTGAATTTAAAGGATTATTAGATACAGTTTCAATTAGTTTAAATACAAGTAATAAAGAAGAATATTATAAACTTACACGTAGCCAATATGGAATTGACTCTTTTGATGAGCTTTTAGATTTTGCGAAAAAATGTAAACCTTATGTTTCTAAAGTTGTTTTAACAGTTGTTGATACGACAATACCGCCAGAAGAAATTGAACAATGCCAAGAAATCGCTGATAAAATTGGGGTTACTTTACGTGTAAGACCCTTTGAAAGTTAGAAAGGAATTAAACATATGATGCAATTATCACGTGAAGAGAGAATGCTTCACATAGGAAAAATGACAAATGTTAGAGATCTAGGGGGATATGAAACTCAAGAAGGTTATTATACAAAATCACATAAATTTGTAAGAAGTACTTGTCCAAGTGGAATTAGTGATGATTTAAAAGAAAAATTTTATGACTATGGTATTCGTACTGTTATTGATTTAAGAAGTGATTATGAACTCGTTCATCAACCTCATAGTTTAAAAGATTATAAAGATATTGAATATTATCATATCAATTTATTACAAAATGAAAATATGTCTGTTTTACCAGATGATATTAAAGATTATCAAGATTTAAGTGGTTTTTATATTTTTATGATTGAAGCTAATAAGAAACAATTCAAAAAAGTATTTGAAATCCTTTTAAATCATCCTTATGATTGTACACTTTTTAATTGTTCGGCAGGAAAAGATCGTACTGGAGTTCTTGCTTGTTTACTTTTAGATCTTGCGGGGTGTCATGAATATGATATCGTGAAAGATTATTCAGAGTCTTATGAAAATAACATGCAAATGATGAGACAACTTGAAGAAATGTTGCCAAAGGAAGAAGAAAAATTCTTAGGTTCAGATCCTCGTGTGATGATGCGTTTTTTAGCGTATTTAAGAGAACAATATGGAAGTAGTAAAGGATATTTATTAAATATTGGTCTAGATGAAGATCAAATAGAAGAAATTAAAGAAAATTTCATAATTTAGAAGAAAAAATGCCTCCACATGACGAATAAATAAGTGGAGGTATTTTTATGAAAGCAATCACTTATAAAGAAAAAAAAGAAGAATTAGAAAAGATATTTCGAGGATATCATCGAGCACAAATGAAATTACAATATTTAAAGGAAAAAAGCTATTACCCAAGTATTCAAATGGATACCATACGAGAAAGAAAAAGCTATTATCAAGATAAAGGAACACAATGGATTGATTCTCTTTATAACAAAGAAGAATTAGAAAAAGCAATTCAATCTTATGAATTTATTTTAAGTTGTTTAAGTGAAGAGAGTCGGCGTATTATTGAAAAAGATTTTCTCTACAAAGATAAAAAAGATTGGTGGGTTTTGTACTATTCTAGAAGTACATATTATCGTTTAAAAACAAGAGCGATGGAAGAAATCTTATACTATTTTAATTGTTTAGAAAGATCATGAAATTTAAATAGAAGACAAAAAAGAGCCAAAAAAGATAAGAAATGTTTAAATAGAAAGCCTTAAGACTGATATCTTTAAAGGTATAAAGCATGTAGATGACGGAAATAATTAAGATTATTAATATTAAAAGAGCTAAGAAATAATTTTGTAGATTAAAGAAAAAAAGAGGCCAAGTAAAATTAATCAGTAATTGAAAGCTATAAAGAATCAATGCCTTTTCTTTATTGGATGAATTACTTTGGACAATAAGATAACTAGAAAGACCCATTAAAAGATAGAGAATTGTCCAAACAATAGGAAAAAGCCATGCAGGTGGATAAAAAAGAGGTTTATTTAAGGCTTCATATAAAGCTATGGAATCTTTTATGAGAAAAGTACTTAATCCACCTACAAGTAAAGGAATTAAAAGACAAAGAATCAATGTTTTTTTATTCATAGTATCACCTAATTAATTATATCCTTAAATCATTTTAATATGCTTCTTGCATATATATTATTGGAAAACATGTGATATAATAAATTTATCTGTTAGAAAAAGAGGAAAAAGTATGAAATTAGTAAGTTGGAATGTCAATGGAATACGTGCTTGTTTGCAAAAAGGATTTTTAGAAAGCTTTAAACAATTGGATGCAGATATCTTTTGTGTACAAGAAACAAAAATGCAAGAAGGACAAGCAGATATAGCTATTGAAGGCTATTATCATTATTTAAATAGTGCTGTAAAAAAAGGCTATAGTGGAACACTTATTTATACCAAAAGGAAACCAATGCATGTTTTTTATGGAATGAACAAAGAAGAACATGATCAAGAAGGACGTTTGATAACTTTAGAATTTGAAGATTATTATGTCATTACGTGTTATACGCCTAATAGTCAAAATGAACTTAAACGTTTGGATTATCGTCAAGTTTGGGAAGATGATTTTTTAGAATATTTACTTTCACTTGATAAACCAATTATTTTATGTGGAGATTTGAATGTTGCTCATCAAGAAATTGATTTAAAAAATCCAAAGGCAAATCGTAAGAATGCAGGATTTAGTGATGAAGAAAGAGCGAAGATGACACAACTTTTAAGTCATGGTTTTATTGATACCTATCGTTATTTATATCCTGATGTAGAAGGGGTGTACTCTTGGTGGTCTTATCGTTTTAAAGCGAGAGAAAAAAATGCAGGATGGCGCATTGACTATTTTATCGTTAGTGATTGTTTAAAAGGTAAGATTCAAGAAGCCACAATTGAAACAACAATTATGGGAAGTGATCATTGTCCAGTGACACTTACAATTGATTTATAGGAGGTGGATTATGCTTATTGAAGCTGTTTATTTATCACCGCTTGTTTCTCTTTCAATTATTGCCCTTGTCATTGTTTTTTCAATTTTCGGATATTTTTATACAAAAACAAAATATTAAAAATGCGCTTTAAAAGCGCATTTTTTGTCCTAATTGAATACTTCTTGCTAAACGGAAAGCAGCTTTGTAAACATTGTCTTTCGCATTTTCTAAAGCCTCATCAATGTCACAACAATGATCTACACAACTTTCAATAGTTGTAATGCAATCATAAATATCTCCTACTGAACTTCCAATAGAGCCAACAATACAAACTGTTTCAATTCCTTGTTTTTTTGCTCTTTTAGCGACACCTGTCGGAACTTTTCCATACATTGATTGATGATCGATACGTCCTTCACCACTAATAACAAGATCACAATCTTTGATAACATTATCAAAATCTACAATATCTAAAACCGTTTCAATACCACTTTGTAAATGAGCTTTTAAAAAAGTCATTAAACCAAAACCTAAACCACCTGCAGCACCAGAGCCAGGGAAAAGACTATAATCTTCATAGCCTTCTTGAAGACATATCTCTACTAAATGTAAAAGTCCTTGGTCTAAAAAGTCGATATCTTCTTTTGTGGCACCTTTTTGAGGACCATAAATAGCACTCGCACCATCTTTTCCACAAAGTGGATTAGAAACATCACACATAACAATGATTTTTGTTTCTTTGATTCTTGGATCTAGATTTGTAGAATCTATCTTTTTGATAAAAGGAAGATTTGCGGGAATTGGTTCTAAAACTTTATTATTTTTATCTAAAAAACGTATTCCTAGATAATGGGCCATGCCTAAACCACCATCATTGGTTGCTGAACCTCCAATACCTAGATAGATTTGACGACATCCACGATTGAGGGCATCTTCAATTAATTCACCTGTTCCAATGGTATTCGCTTCTCTAATTCTTTTTTCTTTAACTAAAGGAAGCCCAGAAGCACTAGCCATTTCAATAATCGCAAAATTATCTATAAGTCCATAACTGGCTTCAATTTCTTCATTGAGAGCATTATGACAAGCTACTGAGATATATTTTCCATTTAATGATTCAACGATTGCTTGAACGGTTCCTTCACCACCATCTGCCATCGATAGGGTTTTAAAAGAAATATCCTCAAAAACTTCTTTAAAACCTTTTTGAATATATTTAGATACTTCCAAGGAAGATAAACTTCCTTTATAAGAATCACTCGCAATTAATATTTTCATAAAAACCTCCTAAATGACCACATAACGATGAATGTGTAAATAATAAACAATAGCTTCTACTTCATAGTCAGGAAACATTTGTTTCATGATTTTTTTATAATAATACATTTGCCCTTGATGAAGTTCTTCTAAAGTTTGTATAGAACTTTCTTTAGAAATTGTATCCGTTTTATAATCAATAATTGTAATTTTATCTTCATTGATACATAAAACGTCAAAGATTCCATGAATAATTTGGTTATTTTCATTTAATAAAGAAAATTCTTTTTCTTTGTAACAATGTTTACTTTCTAACATCAATTGATAAACATCACTTTCCACAAAACTTTTTAAATGAATCTTATAATTATTTAATAACTCTTTTGCATCTTCGTTAAAAACATCACATTGAAGTGTTTTTTTAAACGCTTCTTCAAAATCGAGATTCTTTTCTAAAGGAAATAATTCTAAAAATAAATGAACAAGAGTACCTCGATCCGTTGCTTTAAAAGAAGAATCTTCAATTTCATCATCTCTTTCAAAATAACGATTACCATCATCTACAATAGAAGTAACCGCTACTGTTTTATCAAAGTCACCATGACTTTGATAAACAAAAGCATTATTTTTTAAATAAGTTTCTTCATCTTTCTTCTCTTTTAAAGAAGTAGGGTAGATATATTCATCAATTGTATGCGTATCAATAATTGAAGTATGAAACTTAGAATGACAAGTATTAAGTTGCATTTGTTTTTCTTGATACAATTGTAATTGTAACGCATTATTTTTTACTTCCGCTAAATCATAACTATTTCTAATCTTTTCATCAAATAAAGAGAGATCGATACATTGTTGAATAAAATCAGGATGACGAATCAAAGCCAACATGAGCCAATTCAACATTTGGTTGGATTTGCGAATGGTCGCCGGTAAAAGATGATGTGAGGCATCTAAGGCGGAATCAATGACTTGTTTTTGCCATTTTTCAATCATCTTAAGTTCTTTTAAACCACCTGTTAATATGAGTTTTTGTGAAGCTCTGGTAAGAGCGACATAAAGAATACGCATTTCTTCATTAATGGTTTCATTATCAAGGATTGTTGAAAAAATACCACGTAAAGGATGCGGATATTCAACCAATACATTTTTAAAATCACCTAAATCTTGTTTTTGATGAGGGTTTAAAATCATACCTAAATTCTTATCTTGAATTAATGGGGCTTTGCCATCTGCAAAGTTGAATTGATGATTCATTTGATTGACAATAACAATAGGAAACTCTAAACCTTTTGATTGATGAATTGTCATAAAAGTGACGGCATCTCCATCACTTGAAAGCGTAGCAGGTTTGTAATCAATTCCTAAAGTCATCGTTTGAGTAATTTTTTGTACGATTTGGTAAAGTGAAAGATTTTCGTCTGCTTTTAACATTTCAATGAATAATTGGATATTAGCGTAACGTTGTTTTCCGTTATAAAGAGAACTAATAAACAAATCATATTCATTTTCTTTAATAAATCTTTCTAAAACTTCATAAACAGGATGATTTTGGGTATATTCCTGTATTTCATGATAATAGTTTAAAAAATCGATAGCTTCTTGATCATTTGCTTGTTTTAAAGACTCATACATGGATGTTTTTTCTATTTTATGAAGATAGAGCCAATTTTCATCAAAATGGGTCTTTGTATAATTACCTTTAAGTAAAGAAATCAAAGCAAGATCATCTAAACAATTATCTAAAGCTTTTAAAAAATAAACACAATCAAGAATTTCATTACTTTCAAAAAAACCTTTTGTAAGAACAATAAGGTTAGGAATAGAAATAGCATCAAAAACCTTTTTATAAGTAATAAAGTTAGCCACATTACGCATTAAAACAACAATATCTTTATAACTGGCTAAACGCTTTCCTGTATAAAAATCGAGTTCTAAATGACCCACCATTTCATGGATTCTTTTCCCAATCATTTTCGCTTCATATTCAACCATATCTACTTTTTCTTCTTCAGGTTTTAAAACGAGCATGATTTCACTATCAAAACGTTTTTCTTGATCTAAACGATGCATTGCTTGTTGAAGTTTTTCTTCATTATCACACTTTTCTTTTCTTAAAAAGTCATAATTAAGTTGTGCATGAGGGTCGTTGTCATATTCTAAACCACCATAACGGCGATCCATGATGGCATTAAAAATATAGTTAATACTATCAAGGACAATTTTATTAGAACGGTAATTGAATTTTAAATCAATACGTTGATTATCATCTTTAACACCATAAGTAAGATATTTTTCATTAAAGATATCTAAATCGGCTTTTCTAAAACGATAAATGGATTGTTTCATATCACCAACCATAAAACGATTGATTTCAGGCATTTGATAACGTGAAATCAATAAAATTAAATTTTCTTGAATTTCATTGGTATCTTGATATTCATCAATCATAATTTCATGAAATTGTTTATAAAGCGTTTGAGCAACGCCATTAGATTCACTTAAAAGCTGTAAAGTATATTGTTCCAAATCATTAAAATCAAGATAAGAAAGTGATTTTTTATAAGCTTGATATTCATTTTGAAATTCTTTTAAATATTTTAAATAGATTTTTAAATGATGAGATGAGATTTTTAAGATTTCACTAAGTTCTTCAATAGAAGAAGGCATACACTTTTTATAAGCTTTACTAAATGTATTCTTTGTTTGATCAAGTAAATCTTTATAGGTTTCTTTAATAGAATCATCGACATCTTTATAACTGGCTGCGCGATGTTTTTCGATTTCAAGGTCCATTGAAAAATACTTTTCTTGATCAAATAAAACTTTTAAACTTTGAAAATAACTCTCTAATACTTGATGTGGTGAAGGAAGTTTTTTCGTTTCTTCAAAATAAAATCCTAGACCATAAGTTTGACAATAATCTTCCAATTTTAAATAATTTTCATAAGCTTCTTGATATGCTTCATGTAAAACTTTCTTTAAAGGTTTTTCAATTGGGGTTCCCTCAATTGTTTGTTTATTGATAATACGATCATAAAGATTAACTTCAATTTCTTTTAGATAATCATCAAAATGATAGACCGTGTGTGAAAGATTATCTAATTGAAAGAGAATTTCTTTAAATGATTCAAATTGATAGCCAGTATAATTTTCTTGATAAAATGTATAGAAATCTTCTTCCTGTACCCATCTTTGTAAACACTGATTTAATATGTTTTCTTTGATAAGTGTTGGATTTTCAATAATTTCAAACTTTGAATTCAAATGAATCATATACCCATATTGACTTAATAAATCACTACAAAAAGAATGAAAGTTTGTAATATAAGCATCATTTAATAAAAGCTTTTGTTTTTCTAAATGTTCTCTTAAAGAAGCATCACAAACTTGAATTCTTTGATCTAAACTTTCTACTAAACGTTGTTTCATTTCTAAGGCGGCTGCTTTGGTAAAAGTCAAAACAAGTAAAGAATCAACATTGACATGATCATCTTCGATTAATGACATCATACGATTGACCAGAATTTTTGTTTTTCCTGAACCAGCAGGGGCAGAAACAAGAATTGAACTCCCACGACTATAAACCGCTAAATTTTGTTCATCGTTTAAACTTTTATCTTTCTTCATTTTGACCTCCTAATTCAATTTGATGATCTTCATTATAGAAAATATCATAGTTACAAATTGCCTTATAATGACAAAAACGACAAGGATTGATATGCATATCAATCGTTGGATTATCACTACGTGTTGGATAAATACGAATATCTCCAGAAATCATTTGTTGGTAAAGACCTTGAATGTGTAAAGTGATTTCTTGTAAAAGTGTATTTAATTCATCATGAGAAATGATTTTTGCGTTATTATAAGGACTACCATCTTTTTTAAGTTTGACTTGAATAACAGAACTTTCTTGTTCCATATCATGATCAATTTCTAAATATGTTTCATCAACACTATAACCATCCATTTTATAGAGCTTAAAAAAGTTTTCAGGATCTTGTTTTTCTAAAATAGATACATCACTTTTCAACATTCTTTTCTTTGTGTTGAAATATAAAACCGCACCTTTATCATAGCTTTTATTCTTTGATAACATTTCTAAATAAATCAACATCTGCATATTAAATCCTAAACGCGCCAAGTCTAAATTTAATTCTTTATTTGATGATTTATAATCAATCACTTTTAAATAATTTTGATAGAGATCCACACGATCGATAAAACCTTTTAATTCAATATCTTGAATTTGATCATAAACTCTTTCTTCGCAAACCGATAATTCAAATAAGCCTCTTTGCATCTGTTTAGAAAGTACAAGAATGGTATTATAAAGATCATCTTCAACGAGTTTTAAAAAGAATTGATTTTTAGGTAAGGCGTATTTCTTTTGAAAATGTTCATTTAAATATTTTTGAACACATAAATGAATATCTTCTTTTAAATGATCAAAGCTCTTTGCTTGATTATTATTAAAATAAAAATAATTCTTTTCTAAAACATAATGGACAATAGTACCAATTTCATTGCTTTGTATTTTAGAATCATTGATTTGATCAACTTTCAATATATACTGTAAGTAATACTTATATGGACATTGATTATAAACCTCTAATTTACTCGCTGAAAGAGGATTATGTTGATAATCAATTTGTAGAGGAAGCGCTTGATGATGCGTTTGTTTATAAGTCAGTAATTGATGATTTAAAACAAGTAGATCTTCATCTTGATTTCCATATAAATAATAGTCTTCTTTTAAAGCTTGGTGAATAAGGGCATGCTTTTTAAAAACAGGTATCTCAAAGAGTTTTGTCAGTTTTTTGATAATGGATGAAATAACTAAATCCCCACCATTTAAATCTCTTAATGCGTAACTTAAAACTATTTTTTTATGATGAGATGAAAAAAGATGTTTTAAATCATCTTGATGTTCTTTCAAGGCATCATAGGTTGTTGGATAATTGATGGCAAGTGCTTCTTGATTTAAAAGCAAATGTGTATTTTTAAATTCTTGAGGAACAATGGTTTCATTGAGTCCTAAGCAATAGATATATTGAATTTTTAAAAGTTCGCTATAAGGTTGATTATAATTTAAAAGATAAATACTGTCATAATTTTCTTTAATAAAATGGGTTTTAGGAGAAAACATTTCTTCAAGTAAATTCATATATTCTTTTAAAGAAAGTGTTTCGCTTCCTGACAAATCAATACTTGAAAGAAAAGCATAAACTTCTTCTGATTTATTAAAAGAAGCTTCTATAAAAGTCTTTAAAGAAAAGGAGTAAGTTGTAAGATCGACTCCTTGAATCTTTAATACAGCTTCTTTTAAAGTACAATAAGCTTCATCATCAATAAAACCTTGCGATTTATATTTATTTTTTAAATAAGAAACATATTGAAAATCTTGAAAACCTTGTAACTGATAAGAACTTAAAGCATCAAGAAAATCTTCTTCATTATGACTTAAAACATAACGTAAAAGCATCATGACAGTTTGAAAAGTTTTATTAACAAGTGTTTCTTTTTTATTATAAGCAAAACCAAATTGATCAAGAATACGGCATAAATGACGATAATAATCATCATTTGGATAATAGATAGCAAAATCACGCAACGTATGATTTGAAAGCAATGTATTGATATCAAAAACAATTTGTTTGACTTCCTCTTGAATCGTTGATGCTTTTAATAATTGATAGGGATGTAAAAACGTACTTTTTTCTTGTAAAGAATCAAAGAGATGATTTGTGACATAACCGGTATAATCATCCATTTTATTTTCTTGATTGTCTTGATAAAGGAAGACATGACCATACTGATCAAGTTTTTGTATGATTTCTTGATTTTTTGAAAACTTATTTTGATTCGTTAAAAAATAATAATAATCGTGGCATTTTTCATCGATTAAAGAAAGAATAAGATCATGAACTAAGAAATGTTTTTGATCAAACTGTTGGTATAAATGAAAAAGTGTTTTGATTTTATCTTGTGAAAGGCGTGGTAAATCTTTGTCAGTTTCTTTTAAAGAATAGAGATAAAAGTTTTTAAAGATTTCTAAAATCTCTTTAGCCATTAAAACATGATTAAGACTATGATGAAATAAAGAAGAAGGATCTTCCTTATTGAGTTGCATGATTTCTAAGATATTTTCTAAATTGGTTTTTTGTTTAAAATCTTGATGATATCTTTGAAGAAGTTTTTGATAAAACGTTGAAAGTGTCATGATTTCAATATTAAAGAGTGCCTTTGTTTGTTTTAAAAAGATTTCTTCATAATATTTAGGATCATCAACGATAATATAATGAAGAACAAAAGGATTTTCTTTTGCGGATATAAGACAATCGTTAATGATTTGTTTCATTGTTGAACTATAGTGATTTGAGTTATAAATATGCATAATGTCACCTCTTGCTTTATTTTATCATAGATAGCTCTAAATATTTAGTGAAAAACTATATTAAAAGGATAAAATAGGGTGTTAAAAAAGAACTGCAGAGCAGTTCTAAATTTTTTCTACTTCATCAAGCCATATTTGAACATTGGCATCGCTTGGCATACGCCAATCTCCACGAGGAGAAAGAGCAACCGAACCAACTTTTGGTCCATCAGGAATACAGCTACGTTTAAATTGTTGACTGAAGAAACGCCAGTAGAATAAGCGTAACCATTTTTTGATAGTTTCTTTATCGTATTTGTCTTTGAAAGCAAGTTTTGTTTTTTTATAAAGTTTACATGGTTCATCACCAAAACGCACCATATGGTAAATAAAGAAATCATGAAGTTCATAAGGACCTACGATATCTTCCGTTTTTTGAACGATTTTATCATCTTCTTGAGGAAGAAGTTCAGGGGATACCGGTGTGTCTAAAACATCTTGTAAGATTGTTTCAAGAACTTGTCCTTGATAAAGAGATGAAACATAATCAACAAGATAACGAACAAGTGTTTTTGGAACAGAAACGTTTACGGCATACATTGACATATGATCTCCATTATACGTCGACCAACCTAAAGCAACTTCACTTAAATCACCGGTTCCAATTACAAGCCCACCAATTTGATTGGCTTTATTCATTAAGATTTCTGTACGCTCACGGGCTTGAACATTTTCATAAGTAACATCATGAACATTTTCATCTTGATCAATGTTTTTAAATTGCATTCTTACCACATCTGCGATATTGACTGTTTGACTTGTCACGCCAAGTTCTTCCATGAGACCTAAAGCATTGTTTTTTGTACGTGATGTTGTGCCAAAACAAGGCATAGTAATGGCATAGATATTCTTTTTATCATAACCAAGTTTATCAAAAGCCATCACACATACAAGAAGGGCAAGGGTTGAGTCTAATCCCCCTGAAATGCCAATGACAACTTTATCAATATGCGTTGCTTTAAGTCTTTGCATTAAACCTCTTGTTTGAATTTCAAAAACTTCTTTACAACGTAATTCTCTTAATTTTGGATTACTTGGCACAAAAGGATGAGGATCATAATAATGATTTGTTTCAATATCAATTAAATTCATATCAAAATAGACATAATCATAATCATGATGTGATTGATAAGTTGTCATTTTTCTTCTTTCGCTGACAAGTTTTTCAACATCTAAATCACCATAAATCACTTCAGCATCAAACCCTGTACTTTCACTTACAATCGTTCCATTTTCACAAATTAAATGATGCCCAGAAAAAACAACATCTGTTGTACTTTCACCGCTTCCCGCATTACTATAAACATATCCGGAAACAAGTTTTGCTGATTGCATTGAAACAAGGTTTCGACGATAATCTTTTTTTGCTGTTAATTCATTGCTTGCGGATGTATTACAAATAACAGTTGCGCCATTTAAAGCAAGTTCATTACTTGGCGCATTAGGAAGCCATAAATCTTCACAAATTTCGACTCCTAAAGTAAAGCTTGGTAACTTTTGACAAGCAAAAACTACTTTACGTCCAAATAAAACGATTTGTCCAAAGAGTTCAATTTCAATATTATCTTCAAAACAAGGCGTAAAACGTCTTCCTTCGTAATATTCATTATAATTTGGAATATGATATTTAGGGACGATTCCTAAAATATTTCCATCATATAATACAGCTGAAACATTATATAAGTTGTTTTGATAATGGAAAGGTAAACCAATAACGACAATTTGTTGGTGTCCTTTTGTATCTTTCATAATTTCTTCTAATTGAACAAGACATTCATTTAAAAGACGATTTTGTAAGAAAAGATCTTCTAACGTATAACCACTTAAAACAAGTTCAGGAAAAACAACGACTTGTGCTTTTTTTTCACGAGTTTCTTTTAAAACTTTTTTGATTTCATTAGCATTATGTTTTACGTTGCCAATAAGTGTATCAATCGATGCACTGGCAACTCTTATATATCCATCTTTCATAAAATTCCTCCATTTGCCCTTATTATAACAAAAACATAATTATTTTAGCATATCATTATGCAAAATATTCAAAATCTTTATAATAAAAGAAGAAGGAGATATTTATGAATACAATACTTTATCCATTACTTGGAACTTTATTTACTTTTTTAATGACAACATTAGGAAGCGCTCTTGTCTTTTTCTTTAAAGATGAGGTTAAATCCTTTTATCAACAACTCTTTTTAGGCTTTGCGGCAGGAATTATGATTGCCGCATCTGTTTGGTCGTTACTGATTCCCTCTCAAGAAATGGCAGAAGCAAATGGACAAAACAGTGCTCTTATTTTAGGAGGAGGCTTTATTATAGGAGCACTCTTTTTACTTTTTTTAGATCATGTAATTCCTCATCAACATTTAAATGAAGATAAGCCAGAAGGTCCTAAAAGTATGTTAGGGAAAAATACGATGCTTGTTTTAGCGGTAACCCTTCATAATATCCCTGAAGGTTTTGCGGTGGGATTAACTTTTGCGATTGCGGCAAGTAATTCAAGTATTACTCTGGCTTCCGCATTTGCCTTGGCACTAGGAATTGGATTACAAAATTTACCAGAAGGAGCAGCTATCTCCCTTCCTTTAAAACAAGGAGGAATGTCACGTACAAAAGCTTTTGTTTATGGAAGTCTTTCAGGAATCGTTGAACCAATTGCGGGAGTCATTGCCGGTTTTACGATACATATTATGCAAACGATTTTACCCGTTTGTTTATCCTTTGCAGCTGGAGCGATGATGTATGTCGTGGTAGAAGAACTCATTCCTGAAGCACAGCTTGGTAAACACAGCCACATTGGAACTTTTGGGGTTTTAAGTGGTTTTGTGATCATGATGTTGATGGATATTTTTTTAGGTTAGGAGTGATGAAAATGTTTTATTTTTTGTTTATGATTTTGATGATTTTTGTTTTTGGAAAATTATTTTTCTTTGGGTTAAAGGCAGCTTGGGGACTTTCAAAATTTGTTTTAACGATTATTTTATTTCCAATTACTTTAATGATGATGGTTTCAGCTGGTTTAATTTATTTTGCCTTTATTATATTGATTATTATAGGAATTATAAGCTTTTTTAAAGTAAATATCTAAATGTCAACTGTCAGTTGACAAAACGAAAAGTAGAGTTGGTAGTGCTTTTTGGATAATTGTTCTATGATAGAAACAGGAGGGAAGTTATGAACTTATCAGAAAAAATAATGCTATTAAGAAAAAAGCAAGGATGGTCACAGGAAGAATTGGCGAATCGTTTGAACATCTCAAGACAATCCATTTCCAAGTGGGAATCCGGTCAATCACAACCAGATATTGATAAAATAATTTTACTTAGCCAACTGTTTCAAGTAACGACAGATTATCTTTTATTAGATCAAGAAAATGAAGAACATCGTCCAATAGGAATTTATTTATCTTTGTCACAAGCACAAGAATATTTAACTCTTAGAAAACATTAATCTTTAAAAATTGCCTTTGCAACTTTTCTATGTGTGATTTCGCCTATTCCATTAATTGGTCTTACAACGTTATCTCAATATCAACGATTTCACATGACAGAAAATTTGGCTGTAAGTCTAGGACTTAGTTTTTTGATTATTTGTATCACAATTGCGGTGATTCTCTTTTGTTTATGTGCTTTTAAAGTGAAAAAATATGAGTTTTTAGAAAAAGAAGATTTTTCTCTTGAAAATGGTGTAAAAGAATACACGTTAAAAGAAAAAGAAGAATATCAAGATTGCTATCATCGTTATCAAATTATAGGAATTGCTTTATGTATTTTATCCGTTTTACCTATTTTTATCTTTTTAAATTATGAGTTTTTAGAAAGTATTGCGGTATGTATTCTATTATTTTTTGTAAGTATTGGTTGTTTTTTTCTTGTTTTAGCGGGAACTTATCAAAATGCATTGGATAAGATTCTACAAACAGGGGATTATACACCTAAACAAAAAAAGAATAACATTTTAAAATCTAAAATCAGTACCATCTATTGGCTTGTAGTGACCGCTATTTTTCTTTATTATGCCTTTGGTAAAAATGGTAACGGACAAATGCAATATAGTTGGATCATTTGGGCCATTGCAGGTGTTTTATTTGGTGTTGTAATGATCGTTATAGATTTAATAAATAAAAGAAGGGATTAAGATGTAAGTCATTGGACTCATTATTTTATTTGTTTTTTATCTTTGTTATTTCGCTTTTAGCGATTATTATGTTTCATCTTTTAAAACAAGAATTTAAGGAAAAAATACCTTTAATATTACCAACAAGTTAATCGTTATATAGGAAAAAGGACAGGTTTTAAATAACTTGTCCTTTATATGTTTTATTCAATAAAATGTTCATCTTGATTCCAATATTTTTGATAAATCCGTTTCTTTCCATCAAGATTTATTTGATACATTCTAAAAATAACTGGAATATTTTTAGGCATTCAGTGTTTCTTATAAGAATAACAATAATGCATACCTGCTTTTTTCATAACATGACCACTATGAATATTTTTAATGTCATGGGTTGCAGTTAAATAATTAAGTCCCTCTTTTTGAGCTTGTTGAATAATGGCTTTAACAGCTTCAATCACAATTCTTTGATGTCAGTATTCTTTTTTTAGACCATAGTCTAAATCATGACTTTTATCTAAATCAATATTGATATAACCAATGGGAGTATTGTTTTCTTTTAAACAAATAGCCTAAGCGTATCCCTGTTTCTTTTGATAAATAGAAGCATATCTTTCTTGATAAAAGCTTTTAGCTTCATCTAGATTTTTTAAAGGAAATCAAGGAAGAAACTGGTTGACTTCTTTATCAGAAAAGATGTCATAAAAAGCTTCTAAATCATTTTCATTGAATTTTCTTAAAATCAATCTTTGTGTGTTTAAGGTTGGGGTATTCATACGGAATCCTTGCATTTTTGTTGAAGTTTTCTACCAATGGTCAACCACATGGTAATATAACAAGCACCACCACCAATAAAGTTACTGATAGCTTCAGCAATAAAGACACCATTAATACCAATAAATTTTGGTAGAATGACAGTTAAAGGAGCAACAATAATTACTTTTCTAAAGATTGAAAAGAAAATCGCTTGTTTTGATTTTCCTAAACCAACGGCAGTTGATTGTCCAACCATTTGGAAAGTCATCATAAAGAAACCAAAGAAATAAAGATGTAAAGATGTGATACCATGACTAATGATTTTTTGATTATGTGTAAAGATTTGAATGAAAAATTCAGGGAATAGGGTAATTGCAAGCCATATCACAAACATCATTATAAAAGAAACAATTGTGACAAACTTAATACCTGTAAGAACACGTTTATATTCTTTAGCCCCATAGTTATAACCTAAAACTGGTTGACAGGCATTAGCCATTCCTTGACCTGGTAATTGAGCAATTTCACGAATGGAGTTGATAATTGTCATGATGGCGATATAAAGATCTCCACCGTAAGTTTGTAAAGTCGAATTACAAACAATCGTCACAACAGAATTGGTAATCCCCATCATAAAACCAGCTGTACCAAGTGAAAAAATACGTTTTACATAATAGAAATTAAGTTTAAAATATTTTTTTCTAAGTTTTAAAATAGTTTGTTTGCCTGTTAAAAACTGTAAGGTCCATAAAGCAGAAACACCTTGCGAAATGACGGTCGCAATGGCAGCTCCTTTAACATTCATATGTAAAACAAAGATAAATAGAGGATCTAAAATAATATTTAAAACAGCACCAATAAGAACTGTCATCATCCCAACTTTCGCAAAACCTTGACTATTAATAAAACTATTCATCCCTAAACTTACTAAAACAAAAATAGTTCCAATTAAGTAAATAGATAAATAATCCAAAGCATAACTAATAGTATGTTTACTGGCACCAAAAGCCCATAAAATATCTTCTTTGAAAATAAAACCAACAATCGTAAGAATAATTCCGAAGATGACAAGTAAAGAAAATGAATTACCCATGATTTCTTCAGCGTCATCATTTTTACCTTGACCTCTCGCAATTGAACAAAGAGGGGAACCACCCATACCAAAGAGGTTTGCAAAAGCCATGACAATGGAAATAATTGGTAAGCAAATTCCTAGACCACCCATAGCAAGGGTTGCTACATGAGGAATACGTCCAATATAAATACGATCAATAACATTGTATAAAACATTAATGAGTTGAGCGACAATCATTGGTCCTGCAATTGACATAATATGTTTAGGAATACTTCCTATCGCAAAGTTATTTTGTGTTTCCATGTGTATCCTCCTTTTCTAAGGTATTATTCATTTGTTTAAGCAAATGAATAATTTCTCGTTGTTCTTTTTTAGAAAGTCCTTGTAAAATAAATTGGTCGCTTTCTAAACAAATTTGTTTGACAAGTTTTGCTTTTTCCTTTCCAAGTTTAGTTAGATGAATTAGAATAGAACGCTTATCATGATTTTGATTTTTCTTTTCAATATAATTCATCTTTTCCATATTATTAAGTAAAGAGGTCGTTGTAGATTTATCTACAATACATAGTTTTCCTATTTCTTTAGGAGATAAGGGACCATGCTCATCTAAACATTGAAGGACTTTACTTTGTCCTGGTAAAACATCGATTTGTATTGTTCTTTGATTGATCCATCTTTTTTGATGATTAAAACATTTAAGTAATTGAAAATGAAATTGATCTTCTAACATAAGTACCTCCTATATAGTTTGAATTCAAACTATATTTTATACTTCTTTTTTTAGAAGTCAAGACTATGTTATAATAAATCAAACGGGGGAAATATGTATGAAAAAGATAATTACAATACTTTCAACATTTTTAATAATCACGTTATTATTTACGGGAAGCTGTTATGCCAGAGCCGGTGGTGGAAGTGGTTCTGGTAGTAGTGGTGGAGGAGGTTCTTCAAGTTCTGGAGGCAATAGCTATCACGACCATTATTATGGAAGAAGAGGGCGTTCCAATCCCATAGAAGGTATCGTTATGACCGTTGTCGTTGTTTCGGGAATCTATGGATTAAATGCTTCACAAAGAAGACGTAAAGCACGGTTACTTCATCAAAGAACTAAAAAACAACTGGATATTTTAGATGATGAAGATGCTTTTTGGAATGAAGAAAGAATTAAAAAAGAAGTCAAACGTAATTATTTTATTATTCAGGAAGCATGGTCAAAAAAAGATTTAGAAACTTTAAAAGACTACTTAACACCACAACTTTTAGATGCGTGGCAAACAAAAATGAATTGGTATGAGTTTCAGGGAAGAAGAAATGAACTTACGAATATAAAACTTATAAAACAACATATCGTTAATGTTTATGATAGTGAAAATGATGATGAGGATTATTTTTGGGTCTATATTGAAGGAATGATGGATGATCTTACAATTGATGAGCAAAATCAAGTGATTGAAAGTTACGATGGTGTTTTTGTGGAATATTGGAAGTTTAAACGATTAGGGAATCGTATTTTATTAGATGAAATTAGACAACAAGATGAATATGAAAACTAGAGGAAATAAAGATGAATAAGAAAACAATTGGAATTATAGCTATAAGTGTTGTTTTAGGAGCTTTTATTTTAGTGTGTGTAAAAGAAAAAGTAGATGATTTTAATCAAAATCCTACAAAACAAATGTGGGATCTTTATAAGGAAAGTGAAAAGATTTCTAAAACACCTTTAAAAGAACTCTTAAACAAAGAAGTAACCAATACAACCATTGATGAAGTGTATCTTCGTTTATGTGATTTATGTGAATATGGTTATGAATTGGATCAAATCAATGATTATCAAAGAATTTTCTGGCTTATTTATAATTTTAATGGTGAAACAGGAAATGGTGGTGTTGAACAATTCCTTTACAATTGTCATGATCAAGTCGATATTACTTTACAAACCTTACAAAATGTTCATCTGGAAAACAGTACACGCTATCTAGCTGAGTCAAAAGAGATTTGTCCTGAAAAAATAGAAATGTATAGTAATGATGAAATTACAGAAAAACTCAATCAAAAAGATGATACTTATTATGATGAAAGTGAAAAGGAATGCAATGCGTTTTTGCTGCAATATTTAAAAGAAAATAAAGAACATTTTATGAAAGAAAGTTAAAAGCAGAAGGCATCAACTTTCCAAACAACAGTCGAGGACTTCATTTAGGAGACGTAAAGTTAGAATTTTTGATGGAAGAATTAAATAAATGACATGCGATTTATAATTTTCATCCGCATCGTTCTAAGCTTATCAATGAAAATATTTTTATCGCTGGACTTGTTCCTTTATTTGATTTTATTGCAGATACTACGCGAGCAGTTTTAAATTTAATAGGAAATGATGTTATTTTACGCTATCCAAATATTGCTTGGATTATTCCTCATTGTGGTTCTTTTTTACCGAATATTTATGAGAGATTTATGGGAATGTCAAAAATACTAATACCACAAAAAATGACGAAAGAAGTAGATGTTGAAGCAAGCTTTAAAAATCTTTATTTTGACATTATAGGAAATCCTGTACCATATCTTTTAAAATGATTACTTACAATTACAACAGATATGGGAGTGATTCTCCCTTTACTCCTTCGAAATATATTAAAACGAATTTAGAGGTATTACTAAAGATGTTAGATGGAGAAGATTTAAAACAATATAAAGAAATGATTTTATTTAAAGATGCGCAACAAATGTTTTTTTGAGCGACTCAAAAGTCGTTTTTAAAATAGGAAAGCATTTTTTCTACTTCTTTTAAATTATCATTTTTATTTTTTTCTATGATCCAAGTTTCATCAGGGTAGGGAATAATAAGATTGTTGGTATTGAAGTAGTATTTTTTAAATAAGATGAAGGAATTTGTACCAGTTGATTTCCTTTGCAATCATAAAAAGTTAATCCTGATTGCCAATAGGCAAGTAAATACATTTTATGGATTCTTTTATAAGTGATATAAAGCAAGAAAATGATTAAAATGCAGCATAAAGCAACCATATCAAAATGATGTACTTGAAATTGAATGAAAATGCATAATAATAAAACGATTATTAAAATAGGACATACGAATAAAAAAGCATATGCTTGATAATAACCAGATACAAAAAGATGAGGTTTATTAAAGATTACTTCTTCTTGTTGTATCTTTTTTTGTGCTTTTTTGGTAATGATTTTTTCTGTTTGTTTCTCAATCGCTTTGGTTATTAATTCTTGAATTATATGATTCAACATAAAACCACCTCATCTATAAAGTAACATAAAAATAAAGCGATAAAAACAATGAAAGAGGTTACATTTATATATTTTTTATGTTATTGTAAGAAACGGAGGAAATTTTATGGATTATGAATTATTAGAGAAAGCTGCCATGACAAAATATGAAATATCTAAAAAAGATCCGTTTCGTTTTTTTATAAGAAGTATTGTGGCAGGTCTTTATTTAGGTCTTGCGACCATTTTATCTTATACATTGGCAGTTTTACTTGTAGAACATCATGTAATTGCGGCTAAGATTGCATTTGCGGGAGCTTTTGGAATTGGTTTAGTGATTATTGTTTTACTTGGATCAGAGTTGTTTACGGGAAATTGTTTTACCACGATGTTTCCAGTTTACCATAAAAGATTAAAATTTTTAGATATTTTACCAATGTGGGGAATTTGTTATGTAGGAAACTTCGTGGGAATTGCCTTGATTTGTTTTTTATTTATTAAAAGTGGTGTCAATCATGAAGCGATGAATCAATATCTTGCAAACGTCGTTTCTAATAAATTAAGTTTTGATGGTTTAGAACTTTTTATTAAAGGAATTCTATGTAATTTTATTGTATGTGCGGCTGCATTTGTTGGCATGAAACTAAAAGAAGAAATGGCTAAAACATTTATTATGATGATTATTGTCATGACATTTGTTTTACCAGGATTTGAACATAGTATTGCGAATATGGGAACATTTTCTATGACCTTTACTGCTTTGGGTACAAGCATATCTTGGAGTGGAGTAGGATTACATATGTTACTTTCGACTTTAGGAAATATTATTGGGGGAAGCATTCTTCTTGGCTTACCAATCTATTTGATGATTCGACCAAAAAAATCTAGCGAATAAGCTAGATTTTTTTAATAGCATGGTAATTAATGAATTCAATATCTTTTGTCATTTCTTTGGCTTTTTGACTACATAAGATTTCTAATTCATGAGCACGTCTTAAATTATAAGAAGATATTTGGTAAAGTTTCCAATCAATCATGGCAGGATGGCACATCAATTCATAATTTTCAACATCTTTATGTAAAATTGTGTCAATCATTTCAAAAGTTGCATCTTGATTATAGAAAAGTTCTTCAAAATAAACCGGTTCAAAGTCTTTTTGTAAGTATGTTTCTTGACGAATAGGTAAATCATATTCATGGGCCAGTTTTAAAACGACATCCCTGTTGCTTTTAAGTAAATGAACATGATGATGAGAATCTAAATGGGTTGGTTTATGCCCTGTAATTTTGATGAACCTTTCAATTTGGGCTTTCCATTCTTGATACAGTTCTTCTTGTAATACAATCGCTTCTCGATTTTTATAAGTATCTCTTGATTTGAAATTTCCTTTTTCATCAATAAAGCTAACTTTCGTTAAAGGCTTTCCAACGGTAATATTTAAATGAACTCCTAAACCTAAATTTGGATACGCTTTTGTCATTTCTAAATATTTTTCAATATTTTCCATATTCATCATACAAGTTGTTGAAGTTAAAATACCATCTCTATGTGCTTTTAAAATTCCTAAACATACACCTTCTGATAAACCAAAATCATCAGCGTTAACAATTAATTTTTTAATCATAATGAACCTCCTAAAGATATTATAAAGAAAATAAGTGAACTATGATACAAAAAATGCTAAAATACATACAAAGAAAGTGAGATGAAAATATGAAAGAACTCATAGTAGCAACAACCAATCAAGGAAAAGTTAAAGAAATTCAAGCAATGTTGAAAGATTTAAACATTGAAGTTAAATCTTTAAAAGATGTTTATGATGAAGTACCTGACATTATTGAAGATGGTAAAACATTTAAAGAAAATGCTTTGATTAAAGCTCAATACGTTGCCAATGATTTACATAAAATTGTTTTAGCGGATGATAGTGGTATTGAAATTGATGCTTTTGGAAAACTTCCAGGAATTTATTCTGCACGTTTTTTAGGAAAAGATACCCCTTATCCTATTATCAACCAAGCGATTATTGATGCTGTTGAAGGAAAAGAAAGAACATGTCGCTTTGTGTGTGCCTTGGCTTTATGTATTCCTGGTCAAGAACCTATTTTAATTCAAGAAACTTTTGAAGGGAAAATCAATGATCATATTGCGGGAGTCAATGGTTTTGGTTATGATCCTATTTTCTATTTCCCACCTTGTCAAAAAACAAGTGCTGAAATGACTTTAGAAGAAAAAAATAAATACTCACACCGTGCTAAAGCGCTTAAAAAATTATATGCAATTTTAAAAGAATTATAGAAGGAGATAAAAATGAACCATATTGTATTAGTACACCCAGCAATTCCTCAAAATACTGGAAATATTATGAGAACATGTGTCGCAACCAATACAGCGTTACATATTATTAAACCTATGTCATTTGAATTAGATGATAAAAAAATGAAAAGAGCGGGGCTTGATTATATTAAAGATTTAGATTTACATGTCTATGAATCTTATGAAGAATTCAAAGCTAAAAACCCAGGAGAATATCATTTTTTTACACGCTATTCAAAACTTTGTTATACTGATCAAGATTATAGTGATAGTTCTAAAGAACATTATTTATTCTTTGGACATGAACATGATGGTATTCCAAAAGAAATTTTAAAAGAAAACTTAGATCGTTGCGTCCGTATCCCTATGTCTGATAAAGTAAGAAGTCTTAATTTATCTAACTGTGCAGCTCTTACGATTTATGAAGTCTTAAGACAACAAGATTATCCAAGGCTTTCTAAAGTAGAAGTACAAAAAGGTGAAGAATTTTTATATGAGTTATAGTAAAAAAGATATACTGACAAGTATATCTTTCATGCTATTTATTCTTTCTTTTGCGATTGTCTTTGTTGTCTTTTTTAAACCACTTTATTATTTTGATATTGATCATTTAAAACTTGTTGAAAATACGCGTTATACATACCAACAACTAAAAGAAAACTATCAAATTTTAATTCATTATCAATCGATCTTTTATCAAGGAAAACTTGTTTTTAAAGACTTTATTATGTCAAAGGGTGGACGTATTCATTTTGAAGAGGTAAAGCGTATTTTTGAAGTGTTACAAGTTATTTGTCTACTCACTTTTTGTACAACTTCTATTTTGGTTTATAAACAAATCAAACAAAAAGAATATCGTTTTTTTAAATTAACAACCATTTTAACGATTGTTATTCCTTTGATTTTAGGTTTCTTTGCCCTTGTTGATTTTGAACGTTTATTTATAACTTTTCATCAACTCGTCTTTAGTAATGATTATTGGCTTTTTAATCCGAGACTTGATCCAATTATTAATATTTTACCTGAAAGCTTTTTTATGCATTGTTTTATGTTGATTGTTTTTATTGTTTTACTTAGTGCATTTATTTGTTATAAAATCTATCAACATTATCAAAAAAAAATCTTAACTATTGATAATCATGAATTGTATACTCTTTAATTTGATTGTATTTTTTATAACGTAATGTTTTAAAAAACATATAAATAAATAAAAGAAGATGAATAAGAAAAATACTTAAATAAATGAAGTTTTGATATTGAAAGTGTAAATAGTAAAAAAGACAAATAATGATTAAATCAACAACATAACAATAAAGAGGAATCTGACTTGAAAAAAGTTTTGCTTTTTTAAGCATCTTTAAAAGTTTAGGACGATCAATTAATAAAATATCATTTACAGACGCAAGCTGATAAGCTGCTTCTGTAAAATAAGAATTCGTAATGACAATTGCGCAATCTAAATGATAGTAGGAAATTCCTCCATAAGCTTGTTGAATAGCACTTACACCAATATTCTTTTGATATCTTTTACACTGAAAGCCATAAGAAACTTGATTCTTTTTGGCAAGAAGATCAATGCCATAATCACCACTTGCTTGAGTGATTTTGACAGAATGATAACCGCTTTTAATCAGGAGCTTTTGAATTAATAATTCAAATTCAAAACCGGTAAGATGATCGATTTTATTTTCATCAATATGTAGACAAAAAATATTTTTATAAAATTGGAAAATCCAATGAATAAGTGTTTTTAAAAACCAGTAAGGATATAAAAGACAAATTTTATAAATAAAAGACATAAATTCACCTCTTCGTGATTATAACATAAGGAGCTATTCTATGAAAAAATTTCTTTTGAAAATTATTAGTATTTTCTTAATTATTGTTAGTGGGTTTTGTGGCTATTATGGTTATTTAGGCTATCAAATCTATCAAGATAAGATAGAAGAACGATCTTTATCTGAAAGAGTTGATCAATTAAAAAGTAAAGAAGACTATGTCACGCTCAATCAAATTTCACCGATTTATAAAGAAGCTGTTTTAGAAAGTGAAGATCGTCGTTTTTATCAGCATGGTTCAGTAGACTATTATGGTTTAGCACGTGCCATGTTTACCAATCTAACAACTTTTTCTTTTAAAGAAGGTGGTTCGACCATTACTCAACAGCTTGCTAAAAATTTATATCTTTCATTTGAAAAGGATCTTTCACGTAAATTTGCGGAAGTCTTTATCGCTAAAGATTTAGAAGATCACTATAGTAAAGATGAAATTTTAGAAATGTATTTAAATATTACATATCTAGGTGAAGGAAATTATGGGATTCAAGCAGCAAGTCAGCATTATTATCATATTGATGCCATTGATTTAAACAAGCAACAAAGTGAGGTATTGGTTAAAACTTTAAAAAGACCAAGTATCTATAATCCTTCTAAGATAAATTAAAAGACAGCAATTAAGCTGCCTTTTTTTCTAAGCAACTTTCACAGATGCCAGACATATTGATATCAATAACATCGATATGATGTTTATAAGTTTGTTCAAATTGTTTGATGATTTTTTCATCATTGTTATCAAGATCATAAATGGTTTGACAACAGTTACACATAAAGTGCATGTGTGGTTGAATATTACCATCATAATGAACCATGGTATCCCCTAAATCAAGTTTCTTGATTTGTTTTGTTTCAACAAGTTGATTTAAATTACGATAAACAGTTCCTAAGCTTAAATGAGGATAATCAATTTTTAAATCTTGATAAATCATTTCAGCTGTAGGATGGTCATATCTATTTTTTAAATTGTTGAAAATGAGATCTCTTTGTTTAGAGTATCGAATCTTAATTTCTTTCATAATTATCTCCTAATAGTAATGGTTACTATTATTATAAATAAATACCATATATCTGTCAAATCAATCCAAATTGAAGAAATAGTAAACAAAGAATAAAGGAAAGAATTCCATGATAGAGACGAGAAAGAAAATATTTTTTAAAAGAATAGGGAATAGCTTCTAAGAGATTATCAGCTTGCATCATAACGGAAAAACCACTAAAAGAGAGAAAGAAACATACAAAAGGAAGCATTTTTTTAGACTGATGAATGATCTTTAAAGAGCCACTACTAAATTCTAAAATTCCTTTAAGATAATCAAAAGAAAATTGAGGAAAAACATCTTGTAAAAAAGAAACAAGAAATTGGAAAATCAACATATATCCTAAAATAAAGAGGAAAGCATAGACACTGGAAAGAACACTTTTTTTAAAGGCTTTTACAAAAGAAAGATGGGGTTGTTTTAGAGTTTGAAGGACTTGTTTAAAAGTAAGTTTTTTTTGAGGGTGATGATAAAAGGAAGCGAGTATAAGACTTGGCAAAAGATGACAAATAAAAATCAAAAGAGAATAGGGTGTATTTAAAGAAACAAAAATAAAAGAGATAGAACTAAAAGAAGCAATAGATAAAAGATGTTGAAGTTCTTCAAGGTCAATATAATTTAATTCATAAGCTTCTTTAATGATTTTTACATTGGTTGGATAGCCACAAAAAAAGGAAACAAAATAAAGAGAGGACATCATTGGCGTTAAAGAAAATAAAGCATAAAATGGTTTTTGGAGAAAATAAGCAAGAATGTCTAAAATACCTAAATTTAAACAAAGAGAAACAAGAATCATAAAAGGAAGTAAAGAAGGTAAAAGATTTTTAAAGACAATGGTAATGACATCATGGCTGACATCAACAATCGTTGACATATGAAAAAAAGAAAAGAGAGTTAAAAATGTGACAAAGAGTAAAGTAAAATAGTCATTATATCTTTTCATAGAGGCTCCTAATTGGTAGAATACTTAAAGAGGTGAAAGAATGAAAGCAATCTTAGTATTAACATCAACAAATTCTTTTTTTGAAGAAGAACTTAAATCTTTATGTGAAGCTTGTCATATTGAAGTAGGAGATGTTGTGATTCAAAAATTAGAAAAAATAAATCCAGCAACGTATATAGGTAAAGGTAAAATTGAAGAAATTAAATTAAAACTTCAAGATGAAATGATTATCTTTGATGATGAACTGACACCATTACAAGTTAAAAACTTAACAGATTTATTAGAAACAGAAGTTACAGATCGTACAGATTTGATTTTACGTATTTTTGATGAGCGTGCTAAAACAAAAGAAGCGAAGCTTCAAGTAGAAATAGCACGTGATCAGTATTTATTACCACGTCTTGTAGGAATGCAAGAACATATGTCTCACCAACAAGGTGGTTCTGGTTTTAGGGGTTCAGGTGAAAAACAAATTGAACTTGATCGAAGAATCATTGCTAGAAAGCTTGCCCGCTCTCGAAAAGAACTGGCTGAAATCGTCAAACAAAGACAAGTACAAAGACAAAGAAGAAAGAATAACCAAATTCCAGTTATTGCTTTAGTAGGGTATACAAATAGCGGAAAATCGACTTTATTGAATACGTTATGTCCTGATAAACAAAAGAAAGTTTTTGAAAAAGATATGTTATTTGCGACTTTAGAAACATCCACAAGACATATTAAAATAAAAAATCATGATTGTTTACTTACAGATACTGTTGGTTTTATTGAAAGATTGCCTCATCATTTAATTCAAGCTTTCCGTTCCACTTTGGAAGAAGTAAAAGAAGCAGATCTTTTATTACATGTTGTCGATACAAGTTTTGAAGACTATCAAATGCAAATAGAAACAACCAATGAAGTCTTAAAATCATTAGGAGTTGAAAATACCCCAATGATTTATGTTTATAATAAAATTGATTTAAATAAATATGCTTATATCCAACCACAATCACCTTATGTTTTTATTTCAGCAAAATATAAAAGAGGTCTTGATTTATTAGAAGATGAAATCTCACATCTTCTCTTTAAAGAATATGAAGTATTTGAACTCTCTATTCCTTATAGTCAAGGAGAAGATTTTAAATATTTACATCAACATTGTTATGTAAAAGAAATTGAATACTTAGAAAAGAGTATTTATTTGAAAATAGAAGCAAGAAAACAAGAAATAAAGAACTATTTACATTATTGTTTAAAACATTAAAAATATTGTAAAAAAGTATAATAGAAGTAATTGTTGAATATAATTAGATTGTTCTATTTTGAAAATAAACATCTAGATAAATAGTTGACATACAATCTAATTGTAGATAAAATAGAACTGTAAATAGAAGCGGCCTACTAGGAGGCGAAGTGATAAATACCCTAGACAATCGATTAATCGGCCACCCAGTTGGCAAGGAGAAAAATACACTGGTGGAAAAATAGGAAGCTCATTTGAACTTCCTTTTTTCGTGAAAGGGAAATATGGAGATATTAGAAGAAAAACTTTATTTCATAAAAGACGAATTTATAGAAAAATATAATCCTTATTATAATCTCATGGAAAATAAATCTTTTGGAACAAAAAGACCTACATATTTTTGTTTTAGAGATAAAATGAATACAGAAATCTTGTGGTTTGTCCCAATGTCTACAAAATATGAAAAATATTTGAAAATAAATGAGGATATAAAGCAAAAAATAAATAGGGAACCTAATAATTTTGTTTTTGCAAGAAATGTTGGTGGAAAAAAAGCGGTTTTTTTAATTCAAAATATGTTTCCTACATTAGAAAATATATTGATAGAGAATATACTAGACAAGGGATGACAATTAAAATACCTAAATCAGTAAAAAAAGAAATTGGGGAAAAAGCAAGAAATATTTTCATGCTTACAAATAAAGGTGTTAAAGCAACCTTTACAAATTTACCTGAATTCATAAAGGATATTGAAAATGAATTGGAAACAAAAATAGAAAGATAGTTTGCCTATCTTTCTATTTTTGATATATACGATTAAATTGGAATTTATCTTCTGAAGTTAAACGAATACCTAAACGTTTTAAAGTATCGATATCTGTTTCAGATAAGATGACTGATGAATGGGCTTCACAGTATTGTAATTGTTCAATACATGATAAAGCTTTTTTAGCGTTTTCATTATTATTTGCGGAAATAGATAATGAAAGTAAAATTTCATCTGTATGTAAACGAGGATTCTTATTTTTTAAGATTCCTTTTTTTAGTTTAGCAACAGGTTCAATAACTTCAGGTTCAATTAGTAAAATATCATCATCAATATTGGCAAGATATTTTAATGCATTTAATAAACATGCTGAAGCACTTCCAAGTAAAGATGTTGTTTTACCAGTGATAATATGTCCATCATTAAGTTCAATCGCAAATCCTGGTTCATTGGTATTTTCTTCGATTTCTAATGCATGATTGACACATTTACGATCTGTAGCTTTTAAATCTAAAGTAAGCATGATGGCTTCAATTTTAGAGATTGCTGATTTATCAACAAGACCACGTTTAAAATCAAGTTTTGTTTGATAATAACGACGAATGATTTCTTGTTTACTTGCTTCTTTACATGCTTCGTCATCAATAATCGCATTTCCAGCCATATTGACACCCATATCGGTAGGTGATTTATATGGACATGTTGACATGATTTTTTTGAATGTTGATTCTAAAACAGGAAAGATTTCAACATCTCTATTATAGTTTACAGTTGTTTCGTTATAAGCTTCTAAATGGAATGGGTCAATCATATTGACATCATTTAAATCTGCCGTAGCTGCTTCATAAGCTAAGTTTACAGGATGTTTTAAAGGAATGTTCCAAATAGGGAATGTTTCAAATTTTGCATATCCTGCTTTAACACCATGAGTGTATTCATGATAAAGTTGTGATAAACAAGTCGCCATTTTTCCACTTCCTGGACCAGGTGCTGTTACGACAACAAGTGGTTTTGTTGTTTCAATGTAATCATTGATTCCAAATCCTTCTTCTGAGACGATTTTTTCAATATCATTTGGATAACCTGCAATAGGGTAATGTCTAAAGACTTTAATACCTAGGTTTTCTAGTTTCTTTTGAAAAGCAATGGCATGTACTTGGTTTTCAAAACGGGTAATTGTGACACTACCAACATAAAGACCAATGTTTTGAAAAGCATCAATCAATCTTAAAACTTCTAAATCATAAGTGATTCCTAAGTCACCACGCATTTTATTGTTTTCAATGTCATTGGCGTTAATGACAATAATAATTTCTGCATCTTGTTTCAATTCTAATAACATTTTTAACTTACTATCAGGTTCAAATCCTGGTAAAACACGAGATGCATGGTGGTCATCAAATAATTTACCACCAAATTCTAAATAAAGCTTATTATCAAATTGTTTAATACGTTCTTTGATATATTTTGATTGTAATTCAATGTATTTTTCGTTACTAAATCCAATTTTTCTCATTTTTCATTTTCTCCCTGTCCCTTATTATATATAATTTGTATTATTTTTAAACAAAATAATAATTATTTATCAATATTGAAGAAATATCAATATTTTGATAAAATAATGGTTATTAAAAGGGGGATTATTATGAATCTTAAAAATAGACATTTTTTAACATTAAAAGATTATTCAAAAGAAGAAATTAGATATTTATTAGACTTAGCACATCAATTAAAAGCCGATAAAAAAGCAGGGAAAATTGGACAACATTTATTAGGGAAAAATGTATGTTTGATTTTTGAAAAAACTTCAACAAGAACACGTTGTTCTTTTGAAGTAGCTGCTTTAGATGAAGGTGGACATGCTACATTTTTAAGTAACTCACAAATGGGGAAAAAAGAATCCATTGAAGATACAGCTAAAGTATTAGGTAGAATGTATGATGGTATTGAATTTAGAGGATTTAAACAAGAAACAGTAGAAGCTCTTGCTAAATATTCAGGAGTTCCTGTTTGGAATGGTTTAACTGATGTAGATCATCCAACACAAACGCTTGCAGACTTTCTTACTATCGAAGAACATTTAGATAAACCATTAGAAGATATTAAATTCGTCTTTACTGGAGATATTCGTAACAATGTATGTTATGGTTTAATGTATGGAGCTGTTAAAATGGGAATGCATTTTGTTTGTCTTGGTCCAAAATCATTACATATTGATCAAAAAGTGCTTGCTTATTGTAAAGAAGAAGCAAAAAAATCAGGTGGAACAATTGAAGTGACAGATAATGTAGATGAAGCAGTTAAAGATGCAGATGTTATCTATACGGATATTTGGGTAAGTATGGGTGAAGATGAAAGTCTTTATAAACCAAGAGTAGAAATGTTATCACCATATAAAGTCACTCAAGAAATGATGAATAAAACAGGAAAAGATTCAACTTTATTTATGCACTGTTTACCATCATTCCATGATTTTGAAACAACTGTTGCGAAAACAAAACATGATGAAGGTATTGATATTCGTGAAGTTGAAGATGAAGTCTTTAGATCGAAGAATTCTGTTGTTTTTGATGAAGCAGAAAACAGAATGCATACAATTAAGGCTGTTATGGTAGCGACACTTGGAAAAGATGCTTAGCATCTTTTTTAAATTTAAGTCTTTTTTAAGCAAATTTTTTAATTTTGTGCTATGATAATTTTAGGTGATCATCATGAAAGGTAAGACATATGTACTCTCTGACATTCATGGTAATTTTGAAATATTTAAAAGAATGTTAGATAAAATACAATTTAATAACCAAGATCAACTTTATATACTTGGAGATATTTGTGATCGTGGACCTTGTAGTTTGGATATCTATTTTTATATTCAAAAATTTGATAACATTACTTTACTTAAAGGAAACCATGAATATATGATGCAAGAGGCTTTAAAAGAAGCCATTGATCATAATGATTTTGACTTTCCAAGTTGCGAATTTAAACTTTGGTCACAAAATGGTGGAGAAAAAACGATTGAAAATATTCGTCAATATCTACGTAAAAAGAAATTGTATCACTGTGATTACACCATTGTAAGAAATATCTTTTTAAGAAATCTCTATAATTATCTTAAAAACTTACCTTTGTATATAGAATTAAACGTCAATAATAAAGATTATATTTTAGTTCATGCTGGAATTGATCCTGAAAGAACTCTTGATGACCAAGAAGAAGATACACTTTTATGGATTCGTGATTATTTCTTTTTGAGTGAATGTGATTTAAATAAAACGTATATTTTTGGTCATACACCTCTTTGTTTTATTAATCGTGATCAAAGTTTTAATGTCTGGTATGATGATGAATTTCATAATAAGATTGGAATTGATGGGGGACTTGCTTTAGGAGAAAGAGGTCAACTTAATTGTATTTGTTTAGATGATGGACAAGTATTTGTCCTTAAAATGAGTGAGGTAAACGATGCGTAGTGCTTTTTATGCTTTAATTAATTTTATCAATACATCAAAAGTAGATGATGTTTATTCCAATGCAGCAAAGATGATTTTAGAAAATATTAATAAAATACCAGAATATAATATTACGGATGTGGCAGAAATGTGTTTTGTTTCTACAGCAACAATTTCAAGATTATGTCGTAAGTTGAATTATGAAAGTTTTAGTGACTTTAAAATGGATGTCATTATGAATTTACGTTATTTTAATCATGATTCTATGCGTATGCAATTTGATCATCAATTACCTGTTTTTCCTATTGAAGGAAAAACAACGAAAGATTTATTTATGGATCATTTTGAAAATATTGTACAAAATTTAAGATCAACTTATGAAATGGTTGAATTTGAAGGGTTAGAAAAACTTGTAGATCTTATTTATCAGAGCAATGAAATTTGTTTTGCAGGGAACTTTTTTACCCAATCTGTTTCCATGCAATTACAAATAGAATTATCCTATTTAGGAAAGAAATGTACAGGAATGTATCCTTTACAAAGTCAAAAAGAAGTGGTTTGTAATTTAAAAGAAAATGATCTAATTATTGTTTCTTCAATTGCAGGAGGTTATTGGCAAGATCATCCAGATATGTTAAGAGAAATTGCAAAAAGTAAGGCACATAAAATATGTATTACCCAAGTTGAAAATATGCCATACCAAGATCAGTTTGATATGATTATACAGGTAGGGACAGATCATTTATCATTAATAGGTAAGTTTTCAATTACTTATATTTTTGAATTATTAGAAGCACTTTATCATATAAAATATGGTCGAGTATAACAAAAAGGGCGAAAGCCCTTTTTAAAATTGTTTTAAATATTCTTCATTTAAAGCGATGACTTTTTTCATCATGTCTTGACCACAGGCACCAATGGTATTTCTTTTATTGACACAAGTGTTGACATCAATTGCTTGATAAACATCATCTTCAAAAACATCAGAAATATTTTTGAATTCTTCTAGAGAAAGTTCATCAAGATCCTTGTTTTGACTAATGGCATATAAGACAAGTTGTCCAATAATACCATGAGCATCTCTAAATGGAACACCTTTGTTGACTAGATAGTCTGCTGCATCAGTTGCATTTGTAAAGCCACCAGTTGCTGATTTTTTCATTTTATCTTTATTAAATGTTGTTGATTTTAACATATCACTTAATAATTGAAGACATCCCTTAGTAGTATTTAATGCATCAAAATACATTTCTTTATCTTCTTGCATATCTTTATTATAAGCAAGAGGAAGACCTTTCATAGTTGTTAAAAATCCCATAAGGGCACCATAAACACGTCCTGTTTTTCCCCTGATCAATTCGCAAATATCAGGGTTTTTCTTTTGTGGCATGATTGAAGAACCAGTTGAGAAAGTATCATCTAAATCAATAAATTGATATTCATTTGTATTCCAAATAATCATTTCTTCAGATAAACGTGACATATGCATCATCATTGTAGACATTGCACTTAAAAGTTCAATTAAATAATCACGATCAGAAACACCATCAATACTATTTAAACAAGGTCCTTTAAAACCTAAAATGTCAGCACTGTATTCTCTATCTAATGGATAAGTTGTTCCAGCAAGTGCACCAGAACCTAATGGACAATAGTCCATTCTTTCATAAATATCATGTAAACGAGATTGATCACGTTTAAACATTTCAAAATAAGCACCCATATGATGCGCTAAGGTAATTGGTTGTGCTTTTTGTAGATGGGTAAAACCAGGCATGATGGTATCGACATGTTCTTTCATGATTTCATGAATAGTTTTTAGTAAATCAACAAGTAAAGTATTCAACATTTCGATTTGATCTTTTGTATAAAGTCTCATATCTAAAGCGACTTGGTCATTTCTACTTCTACCTGTATGTAATTTTTTACCGGTATCACCAATACGATCGATTAATGTGGATTCTACAAAGCTATGAATATCTTCAAAGCTTTCATCAATCTCTAATGTTTCATTTTCAACTTCATTTAAAATTTCTTTTAAAGTTTTTTCAATTAATTGACCTTCTTCTTGAGTTAAGATTTCTTGTTTTGTCAACATTTTTACATGACCAATACTTCCTTTGATATCTTGACTGGCAAAAGTTTTATCAAATTTAATAGAAGCATTAAAATCATAAACAAGTTGGTTTGTTGGTTTTGTGAATCTTCCACCCCATAAATTCATAAATTTCCTCCTTTAAATAAAAAGAGCAGTGGGCTCTTTTTATTTTTTGTTATTTAATTTCATTGCACGTACTTTAGTTGAAAGACCATATAAAGTAATGAATCCTTCAGCATCATGATGATCATATAAATCACCAGTTTTAAATGAAGCGATATCTTCATCATATAATGAGTAAGGAGAAGTTGTACCTTCTTTAATAATATTACCTTTATATAATCTAAAGTTTGTTGTACCTGTTACATATTCTTGAGTTTTATCAACAAAAGCAGTTAATGCTTCTCTAAGTGGTGAGAACCATTTAGCAGCATAAACAAGTTCAGCAAATTCAACAGAAACAAGACGTTTATATTTAAGTGTTTCTCTATCTAAAATAAGTTCTTCTAATTGTTGGTGAGCTTCCATTAAAATTGTTCCACCTGGTGTTTCATAAACACCTCTTGATTTCATACCAACAACACGGTTTTCAACGATATCAATAATTCCAATACCATGTTGACCACCAATTTCATTTAATTTTTCTAAGATTTCTCTTTGTGACATTTTTTCACCGTTTAAAGCAACAGGAACCCCTTTTTCCCAATCAATTGATAAGTGTACATCTTCTTCTGGAGCTTTTTCTGGAGAATTTGATAATACTAATAAGTGATCATAATTTGGTGCACATGATGGATCTTCAAGTTCTAATCCTTCATGAGAAATATGCCAAATATTTCTATCACGTGAGTAACTATTATCCACAGAGAAAGGTAAATTAATACCATGAGCTCTACAATATTCGATTTCAGATTCACGAGAATCCATTGTCCATTTTGGATCACGCCAAGCAGCAATGATTTTTAAATCTGGAGCTAAAGCTTTAATACCTAATTCAAAACGAATTTGGTCATTTCCTTTACCAGTGGCACCATGACAAATTGCTGTTGCACCTTCTTGACGAGCAACATCAACAAGTACTTTTGCGATTAATGGACGAGCAGTTGCAGTCCCTAATAAGTATTTGTATTCAAATACAGCATCTGCTTGAACAGTAGGCATAATGTAATTTTCTACGTATTCATCAACCACATTTTTGATATAAAGTTTACTTGCACCACAAGCTTTAGCACGTTCTTCTAGACCGTCTAGTTCTTCTTTTTGACCAACGTCAATACAGCAACAAATAACTTCACAATCGTAGTTTTCTTTTAGCCATGGGATGATCGCAGTTGTATCTAATCCACCAGAATAAGCTAAAACAACTTTTTCTTTCATAATATATGTCCTCCTGGGATTTTTTTGATTTTGTATCGCTCCGGACATTTCCGGGACGGTGAATTTTTTTACGTTATCTGGAAAAAAATTATGCTGTTTTATAACTTTACCAGAGTGAATAAATATTCATGTACAACAAAACAAAATTTTCGGCTGTCCTG
>ERZ779866.698-NODE-698-length-37213-cov-7.856128_pt1 | contig 37213 bp, 40 predicted proteins | sample MGYA00511248_ERZ779866 | MGnify/ENA primary metagenome ERZ779866 (study PRJEB29588, sample SAMEA2155758) | human gut metagenome | biome: human gut; feature: human-associated habitat; material: faeces | place: Denmark | collected 2008/2010 ... | reverse complement strand
GATAGAGAGCAATATTTACCTGGAAATGATTTTACACACAAATTTGGACTTGACTGCAAAAGATCAAAATATGTTGGCTATTTCCCCGAACATCCAATAAAACGCCAACATCAACTGAAAGGAGAACTTATGGTAACCATAGATCAGCTTAAATTCGACGACAAGGGTCTGATACCCGCCATCGTCGTAGACTACGACAGCAAAAAAGTCCTCACCCTGGCCTACATGAACAAAGAAAGCCTCAAAATCTCCATGGAAAAAGGATTGACCTGCTTCTGGAGCCGTTCCCGTCAGGAACTATGGCTCAAAGGCGAAACTTCCGGCAATTATCAGCACATTTACAGCATTACTGCCGACTGCGACAGGGACGCGCTGGTAGTGACCGTGACCAAAGACGGCCCGGCCTGCCATCTTGGGACCGATTCATGTTTCAACGATCTGGTATATCTCAACCCGGAAAACGCCGGTTTCACCATGGAAGGTCTGATGGAACTTATCGAGGGCCGCAAGACTGAGAAAAAAGAGGGGTCATATACCACCTACCTCTTTGAAAAAGGTATAGATAAGATCCTGAAGAAAGTCGGCGAAGAATCCACAGAAGTCATCATCGCCGCCAAGGCCGACGACAAAGCCGAAACCATCTATGAGATTTCCGACCTGGCATATCATGTAATGGTGCTGATGATAGAAATGGGCATTTCCATAGACGACATAAAAAAAGAGCTGGCCTCGCGCCATGTTATAGACCACAAAGTCAAACAGGAAAAGATGACCAAATAGACCGGCTGCCAGCGCCACACCAGACGGCCCGGCAATGGACCAGGCAGCATGGGGGGCGGCTTTTAACATACTGTGCAAAAGTAAAATCCTACAACAAAATTGAAAAAATGTTGCAGGATTTTTTATATATTACTTGTATTTCCGCCGTACGGTATATCACTTCTTTTTATCCTTTTTGCCCACAGCCGTATAGGCAAAGCCGCCGAGGAACCCAAAGCCGGTGATGAGCAGCGCCGCTCCTGCTAAATATGCCAGAGTTGTCTCATCACATGCCCTCCTGTTTTAGAATGGGTGTATCACTCCAGATTTATATCCAGTTTGCAGAGTTTTTCAAACATCAGCTCATCTTCTGTCGGCGCCTTGGTCCCGGCCTCTATCCGGTGGCGTATGTTCATCATCCGCTCGTCAGTCATGTTGATGATGTCGGCGCACTGGCGCAGTTCTTCTACGATCTCCTCCTGCATGGCTATGTCCTGCTTGTATTTGAGCTGGTGTTCCAGGCTGGCCCAGAAGTCCATGGCGATGGTCCTGATCTGCACCTCCACCTTCATTTCCCGTTTATGCTCGGCAAAATGGACCGGTATTTTTACTATCAGATGCAGACTCCTGTAGCCGTTAGGTTTGGGAGCGCTTATGTAGTCCTTTCTGCACACAAGCACCACATCGCTCTGCTTGAGCAGCGCTTCCTCGATGGCGTATATATCGTCCACATAGGAGCAGATGACCCTTATACCCGCCACATCGTTTATATGTTTTTCAATATTTTCCACAGAAAACGCAAGATTTTTCCGGCCCAGCTTTTCGCTGATGCTGACGGTCTTCTTGAGCCTGGTGTTTATAAAGCTTATGGGATTGCGGCTGTAGCGCACCTTAAATTCCGTGTTGAGCACATCAAACTTGGCTTTGATCTCTTTGAGGGCGCAGGCGTACATCATGCGGAGTTCTTCGTACTCCACCACCGTTCCGATGAGAGAGCGGGCCTTGCTTATCATCATGTCCGCAGCGTCATCGTTCCTGAGGGCCGGATAATCAGACATCAGTCCCTCTACAGTCCCGTTCAGTATCATATCCAGATTTTCCGGGTCAAACCCCATGGCTTCCATATTCTCAATATTCGCCTCCACTCCGGCATTGCCGGGGACAGGGCCTGTAAGATCATTATCGTGCGTTTTTTCTGTCATCTTATTCACCTTTCGTTTTTGTGCGTGCTTTCCGGTCCCATGGCACTGGCGCCTGTGGGCCGGAAAGCTTCCTTTCATTTTGTTTGAGAGTTGATATCGTCCCAGCCGAGGCCTTCTGCAAAGTTCAAAAGTTTCGGGAGATTTTTTCCGGATCTCCGGAAATATAGTCCATTACCGTAGATAGAGCCGCTTTTGTCACAGTTTGCTTCAGTTTCATCGTCGTTTCCTTTCTGGTCTTGTTTTAATGATACATTGTATATTTCTTGTTTGTGTGATATCAGTCTACGGGAACGGTGTTTTTAAAATGATAGGAATATGTTTGAAAAGTGTTAAAGGCGCGGTTTTCCGCATTTCAGCGGCAAACCGCGCCTTCTGAGGCATGACCGGCGAGGCCGGCCTTTACATTTGGTCTTCCTTTGAAAGTTTTTCTATGATGTCAAGCACCTGAGGGGCTATCCTGGCCCTTTCTCTTTTGGTGATACGGACATAGACAGGATAGGCGGCGGCCATCATGGCTATGCCGGCGACACCTATGATTATCCCCGGCAGAAACATTGCAGCGGCCCACACCATGGTGCAGCACATGCCTATCCCCATTGTGAGGCAGCCTGCTGCGCCCATGGCTATAGAAACGATCGTCGATTTTCTGGTGGAACTTTTGTCCAGCTTTCGCAGCAGTTCCAGCTGATCTTCTTGCTGATCTTCCGGCTGTCCCGCATATTTTTTCTTTATATCCTGCAATTCCTCCTGAAAGCTGGAAGAATAGCTGTATCTGAAAGTATTATTTTCCATCCTGCTCATCCTCTCCTGACTGTAATTTTCTTATATTTTTAGACGCATTCACAGCCATATAAACGCCTGCGGCTATGACTCCCATACACACTGCTCCTCCTGTAAAGCCGGTCATCATATGTCTGAAATGATCGGTATTTTCCGCCGTACTGAACCGGGCCAGCATAGCCGTTTCAAGGGCCAGCATAGAAACCAGGGCAGCGGCCAGATTGACCCCTTTGGCCGCAGACATGACCGGACTGTTATATCTTCGGTATTTTATCACATTTACTATGGAAAGAGCCGTTATATAAAAGGTATAAAAGGCCATGGCATATATCATGTTGCCGGTATACTCAAAGCTGTTGCCCTTCGTCAGCACGAGGATCACCATGCCGCCCAGGGCAATGCTCATCAGGGCCAGCAAAATGCCTGACAGACGGTATCGCTTCCATTCTGCTGTCATATTTTCCCCAAAGCCGACTTTTCGGGTATGTCTGGCCAGCATGAGCCTTATGGCAGAAAGGAAAATATAATATACTGCCAGGGACACGAACCAGGCTGACCCTTCGGTCAGGCCGAGAAATCCGTTCATGCCGGCATACAACAGATTTATCATCATGGAAAGATGGACTGAGACCGTCGTCCTGAAAGTCACATCGTCAAAATATCTGTCCACATATGGTATCTGCCTGAGCAGCTTCTTGCCGTCTTTTATGACCGGCGGGATCACCTGTATGCAGAACACCGTAAGCCCGTAGGCAGAAAACAGATATGCCGCATAGGCGATGGGCGTGTTTTCTCCGGCGACGGCAAAGGCGTAGACCAGCAGCGCCCCGGACGCCAGGACTATGATACATACGGCTGCAGGCCCCGGAAAAAGCAGCTTTTTTATGATCTGCCGCCACTTATCCATTTTGCTTTCTCCTGATCTCTATGGTGAAAATGCTTCCCTTTCCCACCTGGCTTTCTACGGAAATATTTCCGCCTACGATCTCAACCACCCGGCGCACCAGAGCAAGTCCCAGGCCGTTGCCCCGGGTAGCCCTGGAAGTATCCCCCTGGTAAAACTTCTCAAATATGTGTTTGCCCGTTTCCCGGTCTATGCCGCAGCCTGTGTCCGCCACTTTTACTATGGCCATGGGACCGCTGATTTTGAGGGAAACAGATATTTTTCCGCCGTCATCGGTAAATTTAATGGCGTTGGACAGCAGATTGTTCCACACCAGCGACAGCAGCTGGCCGTCTGCTTCGACCGTCACATCTTCTTCTATGTCGGCTTCTATTTCCAGCTCCTTGGCTTCCCACTGGCTTTCAAAGGAAAGCAGGCATTCTCTGAGCTGCTCTCCCAGGTCATAGGCGGACACAGCCGGATATATCTGCTGATAATCTTGCCTTTATTTTGATTGGAAAATATTAAATCTCCGGCGCAGGCTGCGGCCTATCCCAGTATACCCTTGTAGATCTCGTAGTCTTCTTCCTTAAACACATTGAAGACTACTTGCCGGATGGAGCTTTCTTTCTGCAAAAACTCCCTGACGGTCTCCACTGCGATCCGGGCGGCCTTTTCCTGCGGAAAATGGAATTCTCCTGTGGAGATACAGCAGAAAGCTATACTCTTCAATCCCTTTTCTGAAGCCGTCTCAAGGCAGGACCTGTAGCAGTCTGCCAGCAGGCGGCAATGGGTCTGGGTAAGCGGCCTGTAAACTATAGGGCCGACCGTGTGGATAACATGATCTGACGGCAGATTAAAGGCCGGTGTGATCTTAGCCTTACCTGTCGGTTCCTCGTGCCCCTGTTCTTCCATTATCCTGCCGCAGGCAAGACGGAGCTGCAGGCCGCTGTAAGTGTGGATACAGTTGTCGATACATCCGTGGCAGGGTACATAACAGCCGGTCATGCCGCTGTTGGCCGCATTGACAATGGCATCTATCCTGAGGGTGGTTATATCACCTCGCCAAAGATACAGGCGGCTGTCCAGAGGCGACGGCTCAAGATCTGAGCTGTCGGTGATACCCTTTTCCGCCAGAGCTTCCTGTAGATACTCGTCCTGCACCCGCAGAAAATCTTTTCCTGCGGGCCGGGGCGGCCTTATGTTCATCAGGCTGCGGAGCACCCGTTTCTGAGCCTCCGGCGCCTGAGGTATTTCTACTTTCCCAAGTCTTGGATCTTCTTTTACAAGTTCATTGATGAGGTATATTCTTCTTTCCTGCTGATCCATATTTTTATTCCTGTACAACGCTTATTCTTTCGTTAAAGTGCCTGCCGTTTTCCGCCTCGTCGACCATGGCTATGGCATAGTCAGCATAGCTGATCACGCTCTCTCCTTTGGAGCTCAGAGTCAGCTCCTCGCCGCCCAGGATGTACCTTCCTGTTCTTTCTCCGTCGGCCTGGAAATCTCCGGCAGGACTGATAAATGTCCATTTGACATCATTTCTCTGGCGGAGTTCTGAAAGGGCTTTGGCCATAGCTGCTGCCAGCGGCTTGAAAGCGTCAGGGAAGTCAGGCCCGTCAGCCACGCAGGCGGTGTGCTCCTTATTTACATACAGGCTCCCGGCTCCGCCTACTACCAGGAGACGGACATCAGTGCCTGACAAAATATCGCACAGGTGTTCAAGGGAAGTGCTGTGGAGGGGAAGAGTATCTTCCGTCCAGGCTCCGAAAGCGTCTACTACTACATCGAAGTCTTTAAGATCATCGGCGGTCAGGTCAAAGAGATCTTTTTTGATGACCTTATCTGCTGCCGTCTGATTTTCGCCGCGTACTATGGCCATAACATCTATTCCCCTGTCAACAGCTTCCTTTACGATAAGTCTTCCTGCTTTTCCGTTTGCACATACTACTGCTAATTTCATGATACTACCTCCGTTAATTTTTTTCAATTTGTGTCGTGTGTAAGTTTTGATACAGTCTGCGGGCTGAGCTAATAAGTGCCCGCGCCGCTTGGTTTTGTTATAACTTTTCTTGTTACATTTTGATATTGGCATGGTTTAGTTGTAATGTCAATAGTTACATCTTAATTTTTTTAAAAAATCTCCGCGGCGGATCTTAGGCCCGGCAGGCGGTACAGGCAGGGCTTCGCCCTGCGAATCTGCGTATGACAAAAAAATATTCTCTTTTTTCAAAAATACACCCTTGCCAAGAATCCGAACGAGCTTTGACATTCTCTTTTGTCTGTTTTGGCAGCCAAAAGAGAATACCCTTTTCGTCGCACATTCTCTTTTAACGCAAAAATAAGGCTTAGGAGAATCACTTCGGTCGTTTTATAATCTCTTTCAGCAAAAGAGATTCTCAGCAAGCCTCAAATCTGAAAAAAGAGAATATTTTTTTGTCATCGGCTGTTAGGCCTCATAAATAAAAAGACCGGCAGGTCTTCCAAATAAAAGGAACCTGCCGGCAATATCCGTGCATCATGACTTTTTTCGGCGCTGCCGGGCTAACAGCCGGCCGCTTCCTGTCCTATATATTTCTTTGTATCCTCTATGACATCAGCCATGGTGATAGAAGCCATTTCCCTTTCCATGGCGTTCTGGATCCGATCCAGCTTATCGTCGAGGATATTGTGAATGTTCCTGCCCACCGGACATTGCTGATTGGGGTTTTCGTGGAAGTGGAAAAGCTCTCCCTTTTCAACGCAGTCCACGGCCCGGTAAATATCCAACAGGGTTATGTCCTCCAGAGGCCTGGAAAAAGACGCTCCGCCGCTGCCCCGCTTTACCTGGATCAGTCCGGCATTTTTCAGCTGAGAAAGCAACTTTCTGATGATGACCGGATTGACATTGACGCTGGCCGCCAGAAAATCGCTGGTTATCTTATGATCTTTTTCAAATGTATCAATACAAGCGAAAATATGTACCGCTATAGTAAATCTGCTTGAAATCTGCATATTCTTCCCTCCGTCCTGCCTATACATTGTACAGCAGGAATGATGTAATGTCAAGCATTACAGCGTTGAGGCGGGCAGTGCCGCCATTTCTGCTGCGCCATGGACAAAATTGCTGCAAACTGATGTTTTTATCAATCCAGAGTGAAAAAAACAAATTGACCGCAAGATCAACAGGTTTGTTGACAAAGATCGCAAAAAATGTTTTTTGTCACGCTCCGCTTGCAGCCTTCCTCTTCGAACTTGTTCAATCCGTTCCAACCGTCCTCTTTGGTCTTGCTCCAGCCTCTTAGTCCTTCCTCCAATTACAAACTATCCCCAATATCCTGCCGGTCGCTATATCTGTCCATCATTCCTGACTGTCCAGGGCTTTGAGCATCTGTCCGGCTATAGCCATTGACAAAAGCGGCGGTACGGCGTTGCCGATCTCCAGCCTTTTCATACCGTCGGATCCATAAAACTTATAATCGTCCGGAAAGCTCTGGAGTCTTGCGCCCTCTCTGATAGACATGGCCCTGGAATCCCGCGGATGGATACAGCGTGATGAGGACGGGCAGGCAAAATTTCTCGTTATGGTCGTCGACGGCCTGTCCCACCACAGTTTAGCGTAAGTGTTTCCGTATCCGCTCTTTGGTCTGATATCTTCGGGCAGGTCGTTTTTAGACTGACCGTCTTTCAGCGCCTCCATGATCCTGATGAGGTGTTCGCCGTTTTTAGGCGATCTATGCTCGGTCAGCGGCCCGCTCCCGGCGGATTGACTGCTGCCTGCCCTTACAAATCTGAGGAACTCATTATAAGGCGCCGTCTCATAATACTCCCTGGCTTCCCCGCTTTTCAATGAAGGCAGGTCGCCCAGGGCGTCCTTTAATGTGACATATGGCCTGAGCCCGTCTCCGTGGGTAGGTTCCGGATATGAAAATTGATTTTCTCCCCTGAACCCTACCAGGATCACTCTGGCCCGCCGCTGCGGCACGCCGAAATCTACTGCGTCAAGCACAGCATATTTGAGGGCATAGCCCAGTTCTTCAAATTCGGCCTGCACCTGTTTGAAAAGCCGGCCCCTGTCCATGCTCAGCAGGCCTGTAACATTTTCGTACACAAAGGCCCGCGGCTTCAGGATGCCCAATATCCTCTTGTATTCCATAAAAAGATTGGCTCTCTTGTCGAGCCTGCGCTTTCCAAGGGTGGAATAAGACTGGCACGGCGGGCCGCCTACTACTAAATCTATCTCCTGCCCTTCCAGCACCGATCCGAGCATTTCAGCCGTCAGCTCGCCTATATCCCGGTTGAGCATTTTTACATGAGGATGGTTGAGTGAATAAGCAGTCGCTATGTCTTTTTCGATCTCGTTGGCGGCAATTATCCTGAACCGGTCGATGGCGGCGAACCCGTAGCTGAGACCGCCCACTCCGGCGAAAAGGTCTATGATATTATATTTTTTCCTGATTGGTCCAGTCACTTCGATCATTCTCCACAGTTTTCTCGGAAATATAGTATACCACAAACGGCGGCCGGTGTCGAGAAACGGCCGGTGCCGATGCACGACACGACCGGTACCGATGTACGGCCATAGGGCCGAAAATCTGCTGCTGTCTGCGCCCTCCGGCGGTCTTGCGAAATCTGAAAATGGCAGCTATAATAAAGTTATCAGATCACACGACTTGAAAGGAGAATACCCAATGAAAAAAAATTTAGGTGTCGTATCGGCCATATATCCTATGCCAGTCCTCATGGTAGCCGCTTATGATGAAAACGGCAAAGTCAATGTTATGAACGCTGCCTGGGGCATGATGTGCAGCAGCGACAAGGTGGCCCTCTTTATAGATGAGGAGCACAAGACAACTCAGAACCTTCTCAAAACTAAGGCTTTCACTGTAGCCCTCGCCGACAGAAAGCACATGGATGTTGCTGACTTTTTCGGTATCGCTTCAGGCAACAAGATAAATGACAAGTTTGAAAGGACCGGATACACGGCTGTTAAAAGCGAATTTGTCAACGCTCCCGTCATAGAGGAATTTCCTGTGGTCATGGAGTGTGAACTGGCAGAAGTGGTGGAAACAGAAAACCTTTATGCCATAGTCGGAAAGATAGTCAACACCGCAGCTGAAGAATCAGTCCTCTCAGAAAACGGCAAGGTGGATCCGGCCAAAGTTGAAGCTCTTATCTTCGACGAATTCCAGAGCGGTTATTATGTGACCGGAGATAAAGTCGGCAAGGCATGGAATGCCGGGGCCGGCCTGATGAAAAAGGACGAATAGGCCAAGGGCAGGCCTGCAAAAGAATATAGAGCCGGTCTTTTGTATCAGCATGAGACCGGCTTTTCTGTGCACAAAAAAGCAGCCGGCCTCAGCCGTCTGCTCCAGCGATCCTGCTATCTTGCCGTTTTATACCCGGTCGTGTTGACGACAGCGATAAGCCTTTCCTCACTGTCTTTAATCTCGATCCTGTAATAACTGGTCGTCCGCCCATCCTTCACGCAAACGGCCTCCGCAGTCAGCCGGTCGCCTCTGGCCGAACCCAGATAAGCTATTTCTGAGTTTAATGAAACGGTTTCCATGTGCTGCCAGTTGGCCGCGACTGCAAAGGCAAAATCCGCCAAAGTAAAATATACGCCTCCCATGACGGCGCCCATGGCGTTCCTGTGGTTTTCCTCGATCCTGAGGCTGCATTTTGCATAATGGTCTCCCACCTGGTCGATCACCGCCCCATTGCAAGTGGCAAACCTGTCTTTCTCAAATGTCCTGATCATTTCTTCTGTAGGTCTCATTCTTTCACCGATCCAGTCTGAAATTCCGGGCCGCCCGTGGAGCGCGCTGCCCTTATCTTTAATTATGTTTACAATGCTGCAAAATGTCAACTGTTTTCTCAGTCCTCACCGGCCGTGTTTTCCGTGTTTTCTCCCGGCACCACAGGCAAAATTCATTTGCCATCTTGGGTCCAAAAGCTTATACTCTTATTGTACGAACGGAGGAAAACAATGAAATTTATTGTAGAAAAAGATATTTTTGACAAGATACCCAACGCCTGCTTCGGCGTTGTGGCAGCCAAAGGTATAGACAACACTGCCGACAGGCCTGAAATCTCAGCTCTTCTGGATGAGTATATCCTTTCAGCGGCCCGGCGCTTCGACGGAAAACGGGTAAAAGACGAACCGGACATCCTGCCATACAGGGAAGCATTCAGAGCCCTCGGTATCAATCCCAACAAATACATGTGCTCCATCGAGGCCCTGTTCAGCCGTATATCCAAAGGAAAAGGCATGCCCCACATCAATCCCATCGTAGACCTGGGCAATGCCATATCCATTAAATATACACTGCCCATCGGCGCCCATGACCTGAGGGAAGTGCCGGAAAGTATATGTGTGCGCTTTTCCTTTTCAGGTGACACATTCCTGCCTTTTGGCAGTGACAGCGAAGAAACCGTCGAGCCAGGTGAAGCCGTATATGCCACCGGAAATCAGATCAGGACCAGACGCTGGACCTGGCGCCAGAGCGAGCACGGAAAGATCACAGCTAAAACCTCTCATGTATTTTTCCCTATTGACGGTTTTTCCGACTTCAATAAGGATAGAGTCATCGCAGCCAGAGACCAGCTGGCCGGACTCCTCAAAGAAGTTTTCGGCTGTAGCACGGTCACCGGTCTCGTAGACATAGACCATCCTGAAATGGAATTTTAGATAAGGCGAACGCCTGCATATCGCGGGCCTGAGCGAACAGCCCTGAGCAGGCAGCCGCGGCCCCGTATACTACCGGGCGGTCAGAAAGACTCCATCCGCCTGCGCTGGATCTTCAGATTTTTTGACTTGACACTTGACAAAGGACAGATGATACAGTATATTAGTAATTACTTAATTACTAATATACTGTAAAGGAGTCTGTTGCTATGGCCAAGTCACCTAAAGTATGCCGGATCGGCAAAGAATGCGTCGCCTGCGGCTGCTGCGTCCGCGTCTGCCCCAAGGAAGCTGTTGAGATCGTCTGCGGCATCGCCGCCCATGTGGACGAAGAAAAATGCGTCGGCTGCGGAAAATGTGCAAGAGCATGTCCTGCGGCCGTGATCGAGATCGTGGAAAGGGACGGCGTGGAAAGGGGCAGCGCACTATGAATAATACAAGATCAAAAAAATGGTATGATCATCTCTGGATCGTGGAGCTTTGTTACCTGTTTTTAGGGCTTTTCAATATTCTGTTCGCCTGGCTGGGCATGCTGTTTTTCTGCATACCGCTGCTCATCGCCATATTCGGAGGCAGCAAGGCCTACTGCAACCGCTATTGCGGCCGTGGCCAGCTCCTGGGACTGCTGGGCGATAAGCTGAAATTGTCCCGCAATGTGCCGCCGCCTAAATTTCTGAGAAGCACCTGGTTCCGCTACGGATTCCTGACCTTCTTTATGATAATGTTCGGGCTCATGCTGTTCAGCACCTATAAAGTGTTTACAGGCGCTCCCCTCTCGCAGACGGTCACGCTCCTGTGGGTATTTAAGCTGCCGTGGCAATGGGCAGATGTGAGCTTTGTGGCTCCATGGGCAGGCCAGTTTGCTTTCGGATTTTTCAGCGTCATGCTCACCTCCACAGTCCTGGGTCTTGTGACCATGGTGCTGTTCAGGCCCCGGTCCTGGTGCGTATATTGTCCTATGGGGACCATGACCCAGGGGATATGTAAGATAAGAAACGGAAAGAAGGAAAAAGATTATGGAAGAACGGGCAAAGAAGATAGCGGAACTGCTGAAACTGCTGGCTAATGAACAGAGGCTGCTGATCTTATGCGCTCTCCTCGAAGGAAAACTCACAGTCAGCGATATACACCTGCACACACCTGATATCACTGCCTCGGCCCTGTCCCAACATCTGAACCAGCTGAGGACGGCAGGCATACTGGCATCAGAAAAACACGGCATGAATGTATTTTACTGGATCGAAGATAAAAGAGTGATCACCCTGATCGAAGCTATCAAAGAAGAATACTGCCGGGACTGAAATGCGTTGTTTTTTGCGGTGACGAGTACCTGTTTCCTTGCAGCAGAAGCTGTCAGGGAACAGGTTTTTACTGTACTCCTTATGTCCGATAACCACTTTCCTTCCTTATATCCTGAACCGATATCCTATTCCCCACACTGTCTGTATATATCGCGGTTCTGACGGATCATTCTCTATCTTGTCCCTAAGTTTATTCACATACACCGTAACAGTCGACATGTCTCCCACGGCTTCGTAACCCCAGACCCTGTCAAAGATCCTTTCCCTTGAAAAAACAATGTTGGGATTCTGCACAAAAAACAAAAGGAGCTGAAATCCCCTTCCTTTAAGTTCAAGCGGCTGTTCACCCTTATAGGCCCTGTATGATTCAGGATATATGCGCAGCGGTCCGGCGCATATCACCTTTTCCTTGCCCTCTTCTTTCAATGTACTGTGTATATGCATATGTGCCTTTACCATCGCAGTGAGTGCCAGCGGGCTGAATGGTTTTACCACATAATCATCTGCCCCCAGTCCAAGGCCTTTGATCTTGTCAATATCTTCTTTTTTTGCAGTGACAAGGAGGATGGGGACATCCGACTGTGCTCTTATCTCCCGGCAGATGTCAAAACCGCTCTTTCCAGGCAGCATCAGATCAAGAAGCACAGCCGCATATTTCCTTTTCCGGAATTGCATTACAGCCTCACAGCCATCGGAGACTATATCCGATCCCATGCCTTCGGCCAGAAGATAATCCCGTTCCAGTTCCGCTATCAGTTCATCATCTTCCACGATCAGTATCCAGTCCATGTCTATCCTCCATTTTAACTTGCGGAAAGTTCCATGCAGATTTCCAGTCCGCCGCTGTTTTTAGCATATATGCTCCCCTGATGGTCCATCACTATCCTTTTCACGATGGCAAGGCCCAGACCGCTGCCTTCGCTGCAATGCGTTCTCGCCTCATCCAGCAGAGGATAAACTTCCTGCATATCGTCCTGCTGAACACATTGCCGCTCATGGCCGGAATCTTTTTTGTGACAGTATTCGCAGGCAAGACACCCGGCAATTTTTTCCGGCATACATTCACCACATCCACCTGATGGCCGTTTTCCTGCGCCCCCTCTGCAAAAGCCGACACCATAGCTGCGGTATTTCCATAGATCCTGGGACTCCCGTTTAAAGCAAGTATTCTCATCCTCTAATCCTCCAAAGAAAAGGTTACAGTCACATCGCCGCTGCCCAAAGCCTCTTCCCAGCCGGTAAGATCATCAATGTGGCCCAGCCGGGTATAACTCCATGAATTGGAACCGTAGAACATAACTATCTGGTCGCCCTGATACAGCACAATATCCCCGGGCTGTACCGTGATATGCCGGTTGCTGGCAGGAAGGTCCGTTCCCAAAGGCCCCACTTTTTCGAATCCGGAATAGTCTCTCATCTGTATGGTCAGCGGATCTTGCTCCAGCATTTCTACCAGCGCATCCACCCCTTCGTTTTCTTCCAAAATTGCGGTAAATGTGCTGCCTCCAACCTGCACGATCATTTTCATTTGAGTGCTTTCCTCCTTGGTATTTACGCTATCATCACTTTGGTTATCGGGCGCAGCGGCATGGACACCGCCACTGTCTGCCTCTGTCTGCTCACTGCTGCCGCAGCCTGTGAGCAATACGGTCAGTGAGAAAACGGCAGCAAGAGTTATAAGTATGAACGCTTTCATAAACCTGTCACCCCTTTTATCAAAATTATTTTGCTCTCCATCTTCGGCATATCAGATGGCCATGGGGGCAGACAGACTGGGCATCTGATCTGCTTTATGGCAGTCTTATATGCATCTACAGGAACGCTCCGTTGCATACCTGCAGTACCTGTCCTTTCACATGGCGGCCCATCTTGCTGGCAAGATACAGGCAGGCATATGCCTGATCCATGGGATCACATTCGGGTCCCGGAAAATAGACAAAATGTCCGCTGTATTTGAGCATTTCTGCTCCTCCCGGCTGTTCTCCAGCCTTATTGGCCAGGTGGGCCGGAGTTACCGTGGCTCCGGGAGCAACCGCATTGCAGCGTATGTTGGTGTCAATAAGGCGCATGGCCACATTTTTGGTCAATGTGTTCAAAGCGCCTTTGGTGGATGTATATGTAGCGCCGCAGAAAGGGCGATTGCCGTTAACGGAAGAAATATTGATGATCACGCCGTCATTTTTAGGCAGAAAGATTTTCAGAGCCTCCCTTATATATCGCATTGGCCCGCCCAGATTGGTGTTCATCACATACATCATCCAGTCATCATCTGTCTCATCTATCAATTTCTGTTCTCCGATCCCGGCATTATTTATAAGTATGTCAACATCCCCAAACTCCCTGACGGCGGCCAGGAACACCCGTCTTGTATCTTCTGTTGAGCAGACATCAGCCACAACTCCGACAGCTTTTCCGCCCTTTTGGCGTATTTCCTGCACAACCCTGTACAGTTTATCCTGGTGCCTTGCCGTGATGACTACCGCAGCACCTTCCTCAGCAAACAGCTCTGCTATGGCCCTGCCCATGCCATAACTTGCACCGGTAATCACTGCGACTTTACCTTTTAACATTTGTTGTTCCATTTAATAATCTCCTTTGCATATTGCTCTTCCTGATCCTAATGTAGTACCATTTTATTTTAATAGCAAATACTTATTTATTATCATTTTCCATAATTGACTTTTATGAAAATTCTCTTTATACTTGCTATAGAGGTGATCTTAATGGACTTTCGTTTGTTGGAATATTTTTTGGCGGTAGCAAGAGAACAAAACATAACCGCAGCAGCCGAATCTCTGCATATTTCCCAGCCGGCCCTGTCCACACAGCTAAGGAAAATGGAAGAGGCTCTGGGCAAACAGCTTTTGATCCGGGGAGTAAAAGGTTCCCGCAAGGTGGTCTTAACCGAGGAAGGAATGATCTTCCGCAAACGCGCAGAAGAAATGCTCCTTCTCCTGCATAGGACAGAAGAAGAAATATCCGGTTCTGATGAAATCATCGCCGGCAATGTGTTCATAGGAAGCGGTGAAACTGAAATAGTCCGCCTGTTCGCAAAAGTTGCAAAGCGAATACAGCGGAAATATCCGGATATACGGTATAACATATCCAGCGGCAATGCAGAACATGTGCTCGAATATCTGGACAAGGGCCTTATTGATTTCGGTCTGCTCTTTACAGAGACGGATCCTCAGAAATATGAAAGGATCTCCCTTCCAATGGAAGATACATGGGGTGTCCTGATGCGAAAGGATTCTCCTCTGGCTGTGAAAGAATCCATCTGCCCTGAAGATCTGTGGGATAAGCCCCTTATTGTCTCCCATCAAAAGGGTGACACATCGTATATCAACAGATGGCTACGGCGTGAAGAGGCAGAACTGCATATTGTAGCCACTTACAACCTTCTTTTTAACGCTTCTCTGCTTGTTGATGAAGGACTTGGATATGCCCTGTGCTATGACAGGCTTATCAACACACATGGCAGCAATCTCTGTTTTCGCCCTTTTTCCCCTAAATTGGCGGCTCACGGCTTTATCGTATGGAAAAAGTATCAGGTATTTTCCAGGGCCGCAAATATCTTTTTGCAATATCTGCAGGAAATGCTCGGATCAGAAGGATGATCGTATATGCCGTCAGAAGAATGCGTCCATTGCCGCAGAAGCAATGGACGGGAGGGACAGGATATCGGAAAATGTAAATATTAATCAGTGGCTTTAAAATTATAAACAGGTTTTAATATATCGATCACATCGACAGATTCCCGTATCACATCTATTATGTCTTCAAGGGCCTTGTACGCCATCGGGGCCTCGTCTAAGGTTGCACTGTTCACAGAAGTGGAGTATATACCTTCCATGGACTTTCTGTATGTCTCCATGTCAAGGGTGTTCTTTGCCACTGACCGGGACATGATCCGGCCGGCTCCGTGAGGCGCAGAATAGTTCCAGTCCGGGTTGCCCTTTCCCCTCGCCAGGACGCTGCCGTCCCTCATATTGATAGGGATCAGCACCAGTTCGTCCTTGTGGGCGGCTATGGCCCCTTTGCGGAGTATCATCTCGTCTGTGTTTATATAGTTGTGTACGGTGTGGAAAGCGTCTGCGCCGCTCATGCCGGTCCTTTCCAGTATGATATCCGCCATCTTTTTGCGGCTGCGCTCTGCAAACCGCTGGCATATCTGCACATCGTGCAGATAATCCTCCAGATACTGCCCGTAAAGGTAGCACAGGTCCGCCGGCATCGTCAGTTCTTTCGGCTGCCACTCCTTTTCCATGGCCCTCAAGATCGGCTGTATTTCCTTACGGCGGCCCTGCTCCTTATATGTGCGTATCAGTTCCTGGCGCTTTTCAAACAGTTCTCCCTTTCCCATGGCAAGATCGACAGCCAATTTCTGGTAGTATTCCGCCACCTGTTTCCCCAGATTGCGGCTTCCCGAATGGATTATCAGGTATTTAGTGCCGTCCGGAGCGGAGTCTATCTCGATGAAGTGGTTGCCTCCGCCCAGAGTACCAAGGCTTTTTTCCAGCCGTTTTGCGTCTTTCAGGTTTCTATAGCAGCGAAGGTCCATGAGATCGAAGCGCTCTACCCGCCCTTCCCATACATTTCTGCCGCTCGGTATGAAGTGCGCGGCTTCGTCCACCTTTTGCGGGTCGATGTCCTGCTGCTCTAGCTTTACCGTATACATACCGCAGCCTATGTCCACGCCCACCACATTGGGAACGGCCTTGTCGATCACCGTCATGGTCGTCCCTATGGTGCAGCCTTTGCCCACATGGACATCGGGCATTATCCTTATCTTGGACCCTTCCGTAAATTCATGGTCGCACATCCGCCGTATCTGTTCTATGGCTTCATCCTCTACTACCGTGGCATAGCATACGGCAGTATTGACTTTTCCTTTAATATCAAACATTTTCTCGTTCCTTTCGTATCGTTATGCGATAAATCCTATCTTCGGCCTTTCGCACCGCTTTTTCTTTTCCGGGAGGGGAAAATCGTCGGCGCAGAGAGTTTCGATATCTCTGCCGGTTATTTCATCGTAGCCCTTCGCCAGCAGTCTTGAAGCCTGCGCCATCCTGGCTTTTTCTATGACATTGCGGACATATCGCCCGTTTCCGAAATCCTTTTCGCCCTGCACCTCTGCGAATATGGAAAGCAGCTTTTCGCGGGCTTTCCCATCTATGTTCAGTCCTTTCTTGCGTGCGATGAGCTCTGCGATGTCGCATAGTTCGTTCATGTCGTAGTCGTCAAAATGCACATGAAAGGCTATGCGGGAGCGCAGCCCCGGATTTTTCTGCAGAAAGCCTTCCATCTTGTCAGGGTATCCGGCAAAGATGACCGCCACATCTTCCCTGTGGTTTTCCATCTCCTGCACGATGGTGTTTATGGCCTCGTCCCCGAAGGAGCCGTCCCTGTCGTCCACCAGCGAATAGGCTTCATCTATGAACAGCACGCCGCCCGCCGCCTCCTTAAACTTTTTCTTGATGGTCGGTGCGGTCCAGCCCACATATTTACCTACCAGGTCGCCGCGTCCGACTTCGACCATGGTGCCCTTTGACAGTAGACCGTTGTCTTTCATTATCCTTGCAAACAGCCTCGCTGCGGTGGTCTTGGCCGTTCCCGGGTTTCCGGTGAATATCATGTGCATTGCCGGCCTGTCGATCTTCATCCCTTTGTCTGCAAATATCTTCTGTGCTTTGTGGTAATCGATGGCCTGCATTATGACTTTCTTGGCCTCGGAAAGCCCTATCATCTCCATCATTTCCTCGTATGCGGACCCTTTCGGCTTGGCTGCGGCTATTTTGCGTCTGACGCCGGCGATCTGTCTGTACTGCGGGTAAATGGTCGTCTTCAGTTTATCATTATACCACTCTTCAAACAGATCGCGAAGTTCTGTGGAAAGATATCCCCTTCCATTTTCCAGTCTTGCAAAAAGCCTTTTATCGGTGCGTACGCCGTTTTCCCGGGCAAGCATTTTCAGAAAGCCCTCAGCCCGCTCTCCATAGGCAAAGTCTTCCTTTATCTCTACGAAGCTGGTCATGCCAAGGTTTTCGTAAAATATGTCCTTTACTTTCGTACATTCCCGGGGCAGGCAGAAAACGGTAAGGACCTGGTTACGGTACTTTTTCATCATCTCGCACAGAGTCTCGATGGTCTCCCGCCCGGGGCAGGCATAGTCGTCCTCTTCCGTATCATCGTCTGCGATATATCTGACCAGTATGGCTCCGCCTGTGCTGCTTTTGTACAGGCACTCGTAAGCGGTCTCAGAAAACTTCTCTCCGGGTTTGAAACGCACCAGAGAAAATCTCCTGTTTTGAAGCCTTCCGCTTGCGTAAAGGGCCCTGAGCAGGGTATTGCACACTCCGTCCCTGGTATCCTTATCGTCGGTCTGTATCATATAGTGGACAGGGTGACCTTTTGCTCTGCTCACGGCCTTTCCGGAATATATCCTGTCCAGTTCCGGGATAAGGCTTTCCCTGGCGAGGAATTTTTCCGCGGCTTTGTAAACCTGCGGCCTGCCGGTCTCTTCGATCATTTCCTCATCGTAACTTATCATTCTTCCGTATCTGCCGGTCAGGCTGGTGAGGTCAAACTGCTCTAAGATATCTTCGTCAGCATTTTCCATGTAGCCGGTTCTCCCCGCTGATTGGAGCATATTGCAGATCGTGCTCAATGTGACTTCTGTCCGGTGGATTTCTTTTAAGTCAATATTCAGCTGGCTTAGAAATGCCTCGATCTTATCTGTCAGCTCTAAGGGTTCTCGGCAAATGACCCCTGCTGTCAATGTGCTTTCAGATAGAACGGTCACGAAGAAAAATGCTTTTTTCTGAAATTTCTGGTTGAGTTCGTCTGTTTTCAGAGCGATCTTCGTTCGTCTTTCACGAACCGTTTGCAGGCCGCCTGTTTCGCTGGGCTTTTTTCTTTCTTGTATAAGTCCGTCAATCCTGTAAAACTGCATGTCCGTCCCTCCTGTGCATGTTTTCTGTTGATATGGTATTTATATTGCAAAGGGCAATGGGCCTGAAAGGACCTGTGCGCCTTTTGTCTGCCATAGAAAATCATACCAGAAGCAGTGTCCCGATTGTTGGACATGGGTGAGGGATTTTTTAAGATAACGCCAGCCGACTTAATCCCGGCTGCCAGCGGAAAATCCAAAACAACGGTCATTAATCATCAGGCTGCATGGGCAAGATGGATGTAATAATAACGCTGTGGCTGAACAGTTAGTCGTACGGTTATTCATTCATTGTTGTGTTTTGGAAAAATATGTGAGATAATCAGAGCACAACAGCACTTTTTTATTCGTATGATCGCAGAAAGGAAGTTTCATATGGGATTATTTCACAGTCAAAAGCCAATATTAGAAATAGATTATAGGAAGCTATGCGACGCCTTTGTATACACCGTATTCTTCAAGTATTTGGAAAGGCCGACCGATAAAACAGATAAACAAAATCATGCGGAAATATATTCAGCCATCGATATTTATTCTAAAAATGACGATGAGCAAACGATCATCCAGTTCAAAAACTGGCAGTCAGAGGGCAATATCGGCTTTCACCCTTTCATCGCCATACATCAGGACGGAAAGCAGCCGATCGATATTGCAAAACTCTATAAAGGAATGGAGAAAAGAACCCTGGAATTCCTTGAAAAAACCGCAACTTCCAAGGATTATAACTCGCCCTTATATCTTTATCCCATTACAGCCGGCGCCTACTTTAAAGGTAACGAGATGTATTCAGCTTCCAGCTATGAAGAATTTATGGAACAAGGAGGCAGCCATATAGAAATACTTTTCCAAAGCGCAAGAGAAAAGGAATTCCCTGATAATTTGCACGAGTATTACAAAAAGAGACTGCAGGAAGATTGGCAAAAGCAAGCTTATGATGAGTTATCTCAGGCATACCATACTAAAGCATTGGACATCTATACAAGCTGCCTGCGTTGTCACATTACACGAAAGGAATTCAAATACTTAAAGTTTTCGATCTTAGATAATCTGCACATAAAAGTCTTAAACGCCAATAAAAAGGGGCTGTTTGGGGAGTAGGGGGGAAGTGTTATAAAAAGATTGATATGACTGCGTCTGTTATGTATTTTATTGCAAATAAAGCAGCAAAAAACGCCCAATCAGAGGGCGTTTTTGGTGTTGTGGCGGTATTCGAACTCGTCAAAGCTTCATCAATGTATATTTGTCGTATGATCGATCTCATTCCTTTTCAAAGATCATTTCTAATGTTTCTTCCATATCTTCGATCAAATTGACCACTAATGCATTTCCCATCATGAACCTTCTCTTATTTATTGGCATTTCGACAATATTTCCATTAACTAAGCAATACTTTGTATGATTAGTCGGGAATCCCTGGATCCTTTCTGTCTCCGCAGCAGTCAGAAGTCTGATCCTCCCAGTCTTTTTGTCCTTTACGATATGTGTTGTCCGACTGAAACTTCCTTCTGAAGTCAGCATAGTACGTGCTGGCTTATCATAACTGTCCAACATCTCTATAGCGCCTTCTGAGAAAACATATTCATGACCACTGTTCGACTTTCTAGAGAGTTTTTTCCCCCCTTTTAAATACTGCCATGTCTGTCTGTCTTCTTTAGGTAGCTTTTCTTTCGTCTCATCAGATCGTGTTATAGATGGATCTGTATAATATAATCTCTCTTCTGGAATAAAATATGATTCGTCAACATCCCCTGTTTCCATAATATTGCCTAATGTGATCTGTGGGCCATCATATTTTGGAGATGTTTTAAGTGTGTAGATCATCCCATCTTTCATGATCCCAGTATTTTCAAAATCAAACCTAAAGTTATCCGATAATTCTCCTATTTCTTCTGGCAATTGTTGAACAGCTATTTTATCGATATTCTCATCATAAACTGGAAATGTTTTTGCAAAAAATCCATCTTTCAATAAAAGTTTTCCCATACTCCTAAACCTGTCTTCAATTTCAGCAGTTCCCATATAGTCAACCTTCTCTTGCATGGTCAAACCATATTTCGTATCATCACGATAAGCAAAAATAAAAGTACGCCTTCGTCTTTGCTGATATCCATAGTCTGCTGCATTGATCACACGCCATTCCACAGTATACCCTTGGTCTCTAAAGCATGCCAATATGATCCCGAAGTCTCTTCCCCTCTGCTTTGCTGGCGATTTCAAAAGCCGATCAACATTTTCAAGCAAAACAAAAGGCGGTTCTTTTGCTTCTATAGTATCCCTGATGGACCACCACAAAATTCCTTTTTTCCCCTCCAATCCTTTAGATGTTGCTAAAGAAGAGGCTACAGAATAGTCTTGGCAAGGAAATCCACCTACCAACAGATTAAAATCTGGGATAGCCGTTTTATCTACTTCTCCTATGTCAACATTGGTCGTATCCTTTCCATTCAGATCTAATCTTGTTCCAAATCTATATACATAACAATCATGGGCATACTGAGTCTTCTTTTCAGAAGGTTCCCATTGATTGAACCATACAGTCTCCCATTTCTCTTGTTTTTTTATATCTGATACAGTTTTTATGTGATTTAGTCCACAACGAAAACCACCAACACCTGCAAACAATTCACAAACGGTTTTTCTCACAATTTACACCTCATAATTTACCGAACAATCGTTTTCTTTGACCTATGATACAACATCTTTCACTTCTTGTAAAGATCCTTTTGTCAAATATATGCTCATTCAAAAAATTTTTTTTCTAGTTGTTTCAAGATATAACTGTTATTCAGCCAAAAACATTGTTTCGGGAATTGCCTGCCGTCAGGTAATTCATAAGTATCCTGGGCATTCCTTGCATGAGGTCTAACATGACATACCGGATCATCCGATGGTTTCGGGAAATTATTATAATGCCTTCCTGAATGCACTTTGACTTCCAACCCCGCTTCTAATACTTTCTTAGTCTTTTTCCAAACATTCCTGACATTACCTTCAAGGTCATTATATGGGATATTCCAGAATTGACAACCTTTAAGATGTAATTCTTTGTTTTTATCAAATTTATAGACCACAAACAGAAATCTTGTCTCTCGCAGATAATTTCCAAAAGTAGAATCGTCCCAATCCTCTTCTACTAATTCCTTGAACTTGAAGGTTGGAAATGACATATGTTCCTTGATCGTATTATTATTTTCTATGCGTATAGTCTTTACTACGATGTTAGCTTTTTCAAATTCTTCCGCATGATTACCTTTAATCCCTAACATACGGTAAGCTAGCATAGCTTCTAGATTTTTCGGTTTCTTATCAACATCAACCTTGAATTTTCTGCATAGTTCATTAACGGTATATCCACAATATGCGTTGATCTTATCAACAACATAATCTTCAAATGAGCTCTCAGTTTTATCTTTAATGATCGCTTCATATGTAACTTTTCCTGGTATTATATAATTATTCAATACATATGTCATATAAGAACTTTTAAATGCAAAAGCTCTTGGTTTTGCCAGCTCGTTACTAAAAGGCTGTTTTCTACGATCTTGTGCAGTACCTGCCTTAGGTGCTGCACCCAAATAAAGAGTATCGCTCTCTGATAATTCATGTGCTTTTCCTGCTTTTATTTTTTCTTTTATAACATAAAAATCGTGCTCGATCATCTTTACATCTTGCTCTGGAGGAGAAAAAAGTTTTACATATCCGATCCTATAATCAAGTCTGTTCTTAATTTCTTTTTTATATAGATAATATACCAACAATATAAGGCGAGCCTTTTGCCACATGTGGCTGTTTTGAAACTCCTCAGTGACAACAGTATGATAGTCGATCATTGTAAGAATAAGCCTTTCTTTAGCTGAAATGGATCCATTCCTATTAATTTTATAAGGCGTTACCTTTAACTCAACTCCAGCTTTTTCAAAATCTGGTCGCGCATCATTATTGGCCGGATAATGGAAATATCTTTCCTCGATAAGCTCTCCTAAGCCACCTTTGCGCTTTTTATTTTCATGGCGTTCCTCATAATCTATCGTCTCAAGCACGACCATTGCTTGAGTCATATCATCTTCTTTACATACTTCAGCAAAAGTTTTTCCTATTAATTTTTCTCCATATGATTCTATGGATCTAGGGTCTGTCTCATCATACGGTAATCTATATTTCATAGTCACATTTCCCATCTATATTTGTTGCTACTTTTTTTGTTCACGAATAGTTTCCTCGATTACTTGCACACATCTTTCTGGATCCTTTATGATATCTTTTCCCCAAAAATGTATTGTGATCCATCCCAAGTGCTGTAGTTCCTTATCTTTTTCGATATCTCGTTGCTTATTCCGTTCAATCTTTTTGACCCAATAATCGGAGTTTTTTCCTTTTTCAAGACGAGGTTTTAGAGTATCCCAATCCTTTCCATGAAAAAATTCACTATCACAAAATATCGCTATCTTATATTTTGTCAATGCAATATCTGGCCTGCCTGGTAACTCTTTATAATTTTTTCTATAGCGATATCCCTTATTCCATAAAGCTTTCCTAAGAGCAATTTCAATCTTTGTATTACTTCCTTTTATTTTGCTCATATTTTCATGGCTCTTAGCAGTTACTTCTCCATGAAAACGCGGCTCTTTTTCTGTCATTTTTCCACCATTTTTTCTACATTAAAAATACTATAAATTGCTATGTAAATTCACAGATAATTATTTGATCGCTTCGTATCATATCACTAGATTGATATTTAAAATGCACTTCTGCCTGTAAGCAATGGATATAAAACCATATTAATTGCAAAAATGTAATAAATATTCTTATGCAATTTACTTAAATTCAGCAAGTTATTTTAAATATTAATCATATTTACTTAGTATTTATCCATATCTTTGCCTATTCTCTATAGTTTTTCCAAGTTATATGGCATTTATATATTTTTTAGTACCAAAATAGTATCGGCAAATCACATATCTCCTTTAAATATTTATAATCTCTCCCGCCACTATTTACATACCATCTAATTCTTAGGTATATTTATTTGAAAAGAGCATATCATAATGTAAAAAGGAAAATTATAATAATGATAAAAATATTCTCCTCGATTTTTCATTTAGATTTAGAACGCGATATAAATAATTTCATAAAAGACTCCTCCATTCAAATAATTTCCATTCAATATACATCAGTATGTATTGAAAATGAAATATGCCATAACATACTTATTGTTTATGAATATAATACTGCTAGTTCATAACCATGCTGTACAATTTTTACAAAGATTACAGCTAGCCAATTTAACAAATGTGGGTTTAGAGCTTTAAACAAATCATTTATATCATATCTTATACCATCAACATTATGTTGTCCTGAACCAACCAACATATGGAAATACCTATTTCTCACTTGTATAAATGCAGAAATTATATCTTTAAATTTAATACGCAACATACTATTATCAAATTCAAAACTTAACTTTGCATTATTAAAAACCTCATTTACCTCCTGCCTTAATTCATCCAAATTTGGTGATGAAACAGGTATTTCAAAGGTGTATTCTAATATGTATGTCTCTGGTTCAAATAAGCTGTTTAAAAAATTCCTAAAAAATTTTAATTCCCCAGTATCAGTTCCTCCTATGAACTTTTTTAAATTCTCATAAGTTCCTCTATAATCTCTAGATGTCGATGCATAAATCATTGGAAAACTATATGAAACAAACTCCAAACATCTATAAAGATGCACAAAGCTTTCCATTGGTGATACTTTTTCTTTTAAAAAATACCAAGATATTTCATTTAGCATTCTTTCGTGGACATATGAATTTCTTCTATTATGTAAGAAATATTTATCACATATCCTTTTTGTCTCTTCCTCCTGCAAGTTTTCAATTCCCATAGCATTATTGAAGATTCTATAGTTTAATTTTCGGATAGTCTTATATGGCAATATAGAATAATTTCTATTTTGTTTCACGATTTTATTTTCATACAATCGCTTTAAACTTATATGCCCTAATAGCAAACGTAAAGTCAAAGCCTCTGAGGAACAATTACCCAGCTTTAATCCGTCCGGTATATTATTACATCCATCATTTGATAAATCATCAAAGTATTCAAATGAATTATTCGTTCTACAATCCATAATATTACAACTCCTGGGAAATTTTATCCAGCAATTGATTGGTACTCAATTTTGAGAGAACTTCATATTTTTCAAAATAGTACTTTACTAAACGTCTTCTCGCCATACCCAGTTTAATCTTAGAAACATCTAAGGCTCTAAATACATCCTCAAATAACTCTACAGAATCTTTCAATTCTTCTGAAGTTAAATCCTTTACTGCTTTAAAGTTTTTATTCATAGCAGAAGTAAAACCTATAAAATTATTTGCAACATTAAACCATTCTTTTAAATATGAATCATCAATTGCTTTAGAAATATAGTCCACAACATCTTTAAATTCCACATCCTTCTGTGGCAAATCTGATTCCATAATTTGTTCCGCTATTAATTCATTCATTTTTTCTTCAATTATTTTTTGATTGTCTATATTGATAGAATTACTTATAAAAGCCAAATATCCTTTAATTAGAACCTCTCTGCTCATATAGTCTTCGCCTTTATGTTTGGATTTTTGCTTTTCCGATATAGATAATAACGGTAAATTATCAAAATCAAATATATTTCCAGCTAAAATTTCTATTTGATGACGAGTAGACATAGGTTTTTGTCCGTTATTCAATGTAATCATTCTATATAGCAATCTATCCATCGACTCACAAATCAATAAGTTTGCATACAATACCCCTGATTTGTCAAATCTTATATCGTTACTTATTCTATTTAAAGTGTTAAGTCTTTGTATTCCATCCAATATAAAGCCCCTTACTATCGCCTCATTTATATATTTTTCTTCAACATATTTCCAATCATTACATTTCGCCTGCAAAGCAATAGTAATATTAGGCATTATACAACCATCCAAAATATCGTTTTCCAATCGTCTGTAGAAAGATGCTCTTAATGCATTTCTTTGAAAATCTAACTTATTTATTAAAGGTACTAATTTTACCAGCGCAAACTCGTAATCCATTTTTAAAGTAATATATGCACTACGAATAACCTTATCCCATTGCCTATCTAGTATTTCAATTTTCATCAGTTATTCCTCTCTTCTTATAATTTATTTTATAAAATATCATTATAATTATTTCAAAAAGCTCTCGAATTATCTATAATCCATCTTACTCGAACTCAATCGTTCCAGGCGGCTTTCCCGTGCAGTCGTATAATACCCGGTTAACATGGGGCACTTCGTTGACTATGCGGCTGGTTACCTTTTCCAGCAGGTCCCATGGCAGCTTGGCGGACTCGGCCGTCATAAAGTCGCTGGTGGTCACGGCACGCAGGGCGATAGCATAATCATAAGTCCTGAAATCGCCCATCACGCCTACGGAGCGCATATTGGTCAGCGCCGCAAAGTATTGATTTATCTGGCGGTCAAGGCCGGCTGCGGCGATCTCTTCTCTGTAAATAGCGTCCGCTTCCTGAACTATCTTCACCTTTTCCTCGGTGACCTCACCTATGATACGCACGCCGAGGCCCGGGCCGGGGAACGGCTGGCGGAAAACGAGATATTCAGGCAGTCCCAGCTTGAGCCCTGCCTGGCGGACTTCGTCTTTGAAGAGCATGCGCAGAGGCTCGATTATATCCTTAAAGTCCACATGATCCGGCAGGCCGCCCACATTGTGATGGGACTTGATGGTGGCTGATTTTCCCAGGCCGCTCTCGATAACATCAGGGTAGATCGTCCCCTGTACGAGGTAGTCGACTGCGCCAATTTTTTTGGCTTCTTCTTCAAATACTCGGATAAATTCCTCTCCGATGATCTTGCGCTTTTCCTCCGGCTCGGTGACTCCTGCCAATCTGTCATAAAAGCGCTGCTGAGCGTTCACACGGATAAAGTTCAGGTCATATTCTCCGGAAGGCCCGAAGATAGCCTCTACCTGATCGCCTTCATCTTTGCGCAAGAGGCCGTGGTCCACAAATACGCAGGTGAGCTGTTTGCCTACCGCCTTGGAAAGCATGACGGCCGCCACCGACGAATCCACTCCGCCGCTGAGGGCGCAGAGCACTTTGCCGTCCCCCACTTTCTCGCGGATCTCTGCGATAGCATTTTCCACAAAGCTGTCCATTTTCCAGTCGCCACGGCAGCCACAAGGACCGTACACGAACATCGAGAGCATTTTCATGCCCTCTTCCGAATGGGTGACTTCCGGATGAAATTGGAAAGCGTATAAATCTTTTTCTGTGTTTTCCATGGCCGCCACCGGGCATACAGGCGTGCTGGCAGTTACCTTAAAGCCTTCTGGCACAGTTTCTATGTAGTCCGTATGGCTCATCCAAGCCGTCGTCTCGTCGCTGACCTCTCTTAAAAGACCGGTCTTGTCCTTTACCGAAACGATCGTCTTTCCGTATTCGCTGACAGGAGCTGTGGCCACTTTTCCGCCGAGAGTATAGGCCATGAGCTGAGCTCCGTAGCAGATCCCAAGCACCGGTATCCCCAGGGCGAAAAGCTCAGGTTCAGCATGAGGCGACTTTGGATCGTACACGCTGTTAGGCCCTCCGGTGAGGATTATGCCCTTAGGCGCCATTTCCCTTATCTGGTCGATGGTCATGGTGTAAGGGTGCACTTCACAATAAACATTACATTCTCTGACACGGCGGGCGATAAGCTGGTTATACTGGCCGCCGAAATCAAGTATTAAAATGGTTTCTTTCATAAAAACCTCCATTTGCTGATTTGCTTTTATTATAAACCATTTTGGTGTTACAGGCAAATTGTTTGGGGAATTGGCGGAAGCGGCCACAAGCAAGATGGGGATATATCGGCGATGGGCGCTGCATGTCGCCGGCCTGCAGCCGCCGCTTCGGCTGAATAGGACCATCCCGGACGTCATATAATATAGACAGAACGATATAATATCATCCGAGGTGACTGTCATGCCGAAAAAGATAGACTGGAAACTTCTCATTATATGTCTCGCCGTGCCGCTGGCGGCGGGCGGGTTTTCTGCATTTCTGATAAAAGATAATGTGGAGCTTTTTCAATGGGTGCAAAAGCCGCCCCTGTCTCCGCCCTCATGGCTGTTTCCGGCAGCTTGGACGGTCCTCTATGTACTTATGGGGATAGCCTCTTATCTCGTACTGCGTTCCGGAAAGCCGTGCAGGTCCGCCATGGTCCTTTATGGGCTCCAGCTTGCCTTTAATTTTTTCTGGCCGATAATCTTTTTTAATCTGAGGGCATATCTGATCGCTTTTTTCTGGCTGATACTGCTGTGGATCCTGATACTGGCCACCGCTCTCGCTTTCGGAAAACTATCCCGTCTGGCAGGTCTGCTGCTGGTTCCTTATCTGATCTGGGTGACTTTTGCCGGCTATCTCAACTGGGGCGTCTATGCGCTCAACTGAAAAGGGACCAAAGCGGTCCCCTTTCTATACATATTTTTTGTCTATCCAGCCTGTCACCTGACCGGCAACGCCCACCCTCGATTTCAGATTTGTTATCCTGACACGGCCGCTGACGACCGCATCGTCCCAGCGGTAATAGGTTCCGGTCACATGAGTCGCCGGGACTTTTGCCGTGGAAGTATAATACAGAGGTACGCCTGCCAGTTTGACAGCGGTTCCCGCACCGGTTGCTCCGGAATCGCTCGCAGTGCCTGACCCGCCTGATGTGCCTGACCCGCTCGCCGCACCGGAGCCGTCAGATGTGCCGGACCCGTCAGAAAACCTGACGCCGAGATAGTCGCATATACCTTTGGCCAAAGCCTTACCTACCTTTTCCGGGTCATGGATGAAGTCGTCCACATCCGTCCGGTTGGTGTGAAAGCCCAGCTCGCAGTAAATTGTCCTGGCCCGTGGCATCTTTATTTCCACCAGATCCTGCCGTACACCGAAATGGGCGGTCACTTTTCCCGGATAAATTTCTACCAGCGCCGGAGCCACCGCATTGAAGATCTTGCGATACTCGCTGCTGTCCTGCCAGAACATGAAAAGCAGGTATCTTGCGTCAGCGGACGCGGCGTTCGTGTGGATGGGCACATAAAGATCGGCTCCGAAGCTGTCTGATTCGGCACACCTTGCGGCCATGTTCCTGCTCGCTGAGCCGATCTTTACCGATACCCCTGAGGACTTGAGGTATCTGGCGCAGGCGTCGGCTATGGGCCTGGTGTGCTTATCTTCGTAACATCCGTCTTTGAGACATTTATTTTGATCCACTCCGTGATTGGACGGAGAAAGATATACTTTTGCCATCGTGTTCTCCTTTCTATCGTTCTGCCGCCTGGGGCGGCTGTCATTACATTATATGCACCGTTATGCGGTTCGTCGCCAGCAGTAGGCAACAATGTAGGGAGGCATGTTGGGGTGGGAGGAACCGCCACCGGTATTCCTTCTTGCCACGGCCCTGCGTCAATTTTAATTGTCAGTTTTTTTCCCATATATTTATTGCTCTCCTTTCTAAATTAAGATATAATTTTACAAACGGAAGGAGGTTTATCCATGCCTATTCTTCATCACCATCATTTGAAGTTTCGTGCAATCAGGCCGTATACATCCAAGGAGAAGGCCTTTATCAATGATCAGCTCATTCCTTTTTACAATAAGATGATCGACAGATACGCTCCGAATGCTTTTATCTTTACACATGTGATTAGTTGCCTCCAACTCGAAGAGCTTGAAACATATGAAGATAGTATGATCAAGTGCATCAAGTCCTGTCTCATGTGTACCGATAAGGGTATTGTGCTACAGTCTATGATGGCAAATAGCCGAAGTCTTTTTATTTCTTTTCGCTCCATAGAATCCATTAAATTTAAGCCAGATAACATTAATGCTCGTGATAACCCCGACCTGTATGACCGATATCAAATTCATTTTAATATTATCATTCATTTCTATTCACCTTCCGGAATAATAAATACATTGATCGTCGATACCGCCGACTACTGCGACTGGCGTGATCAGGAATATGCCGATCTGCTCAATCCTAAGCCTTTTCTCAGGGAACTTCGCTCCATACAAAAGCGTATGGGCGACAGCCGCTAAAACAAGGAGGTATATCTATGTCCGACGATTACACTTACAGCGAAAGATCATATGATGGTCAGCCCTTTACAAAACCGGAGATCATCTTCATCAACGAAGATCTCATACCCTTTTACAATAATATGATTGACAGATACTCTCCTGACGCTATAGCCCTCGTAACGGTCAAGAAATGTCCGTCTCTCCAGGAGCTGGAGACCAATTCCTACGAACTGCTCAAAGGCGTCCGATCATGCCTTATGCGTACTGATAAGGGCCTGGTCCTTCAGTCCATGATGTCAGAATACCGTAACCTCACCATCCCCATACGCAGGATCACTTACCTGAGCTTTGATCCAGATGACATCTATTATCTCGATGATCCCGGCACAGACGATCCAAAGGACCTGCGCTTCAAGATCAAGCTCGATTATATAGCAGACCCGGACGAACATGGTGACACCGAAAGTCTTGTCTTATATACGGTCAGTTACAACTGCCGGCGTCATCAGGAATATGCAGAATTGCTTGATCCGCAGCCATTCATGTCAGTCCTTCATCGGCTGAAAAGCTGTGTTCATCCATAAGATCTTTTATCCCGGAGCGAAGCTTCAATATAAGCTTTGCTCCGTTGTTGTATAGGTCTCAGCATCAATGCGAGATTTTGTCATATGTCAATCTCCCCGAATCAGGTATATGGTCTCCAACCTTCATCTAAATAGCAATAATAATGGGGCGTATGATCATAGTGTATTTTCATATCTCCGCTTATACCAAAGAATACTTTGATTTCCGGCACAAACCCGGCTGCAATATGAGGGCTCAAAAAAAGATGTGCTGTACCATCTTTCGTAATATGTACTCGTCCTCGGGGATAATAGTCGTAAGGTTCACCGCAGCCTTTCGGATGAACGGCTTTCCACAGTTTTTTATGATTATAGGTTGTTCCAGACTTTGCAATCCCCTCCGGATAAATTTCTTCTTCAAACGCAAAGGCAAGCAGCTTCCCTTCTATGATCCAAAACACACCGTTTTTGGGGAAACTTGTTTTACACATTTCTTTTTCTCCTATATAAACATATCTTTCCATTATTCCTTGTTGTCATTGCAAAAATATCATTTGTCATGTCCGATATTTGACGCATATGGGCGAATGAAAAAAGTATCTATGAACCATTTGATGGTATTATCTTCCTGCATATTAAAACGCCCAAGTCTCTGCGCGGCTTGAGCTTTTCCTTGAAATTGGTTTAGAGATAGGTTCGGCCAGCGAAATGTTCTCCGCACCTCGTTTTTTTATCTCTCTGAGAACCATTTTTGTAAAATCTTCCCAACTTGTGTTCTCGAACTTCGTTTTTTTGGTGGATTGAGAACTGCTCGATGGAAAAAGTTTCTCATCGCCCCTTAATTATTGAGAAACAAGAACCTTTGTATCTCGTCAGGTTCTCAGTCAGGTCTGTGATCAACATTCTGAGAACTTTTTTCTGGCGGAAATCCTTTTCCTTAATGCAAATAGAAAGTCTCACTCTCCTCCCATCGCGAAGGAGAACAGTGAGACTTTTTTTGAAATGTCTGTTCGTTTCTTATGGTCTCAAATGCAAGACTCGTCTATGGTCCGCAGAATGTCCGCTGCCGCTGCATTGGCCGAAGAGAATGCAAACTGCAGGTTGTATCCGCCTGTATCGCCGTCGATATCGACGGCCTCTCCGATCACATAAAGTCCCGGCTCGGCGGGCAGGCTCATGTTCTGCGGCTTGATCTGCTCCAGCGCCACCCCGCCGCAGGTGGTCATGGCTTCCTCAAAACCGCCGAGCCTCTGGATGACGAACTCATGATCTGTCAGCGTACCGGCTAGCCTGTTTATCTGCGCTCCTGAAAGCTGTGAAACTTTGTTGCCGCTTATGCCCAGCATTTCAGCTATCCTCTGGCTGAACCTGCGGGGCAGTCCGAGTTCCTCGCTCATATGGCTCTGAGCCGCCCTGCCGCTGCCCGGAAAGTCTCTCTTCATCCGGGCAGCGCACTCCGTCCCGGTCGTCCTACCCAAAAAACCTATCCGAAACCTCCCGCCCGCCGCCATGCGGCGGGCGTTGTCCAGGATGACCGGGCCGGAGAGTTTTCGCTCTGCGAAAAGCAGGTCGCCGAAAGCGCTGAACTCCCGGCCGCCGGCAGGGCCGGGCTCCGGGACACCGCCTGAGGCCGTATTTTCGCCGGCGGGGATCGTCAGGCGCACATTTTTAAAGCTCATGCCTGACAGATCTCCAAAGGCATAGTCCTTTACATAGACCGGTGCCAAAGCCGGTGACAGCGGCGTTATCTGTATGGCCAGGTCGCGGGCCAGGATTTCCAGCATTTTTCCGTCCGACCCGGTGGAAGGATACGAGCAGCCGCCTGTAGCTATCACAAGATACCTGCATGCAAAAATGCCCTTCTCTGTGGTCAGGGCATAATCGTATCGCCTATCTCCTTCCGCCGGGTATCCGCCGCCTTGAATGCGGCGGATACCCGTTACCTTGGCGCCTGATATGATATCCGTGCCGTTCTGCCGGATACGGTGCAGCAGGGCATTCAGCACATCACGGCCGTTCATGGAAGCCGGGAAGATCTTACCGTCTTCTCTTTCCATGACCGGTACTCCAAGGCTTTCCATAAAGCGGCAGAAACGGACATTGTTATATTTCTGCAATATACCCCTGATATACCTGCCGCTGTCGCCATAGTGGACTACGAAATCCTTGGCGGAACCGCCGTGGGTAAGATTACACTGGCCGCCTCCTGCCATCAGCAGTTTTGTGCCTGCTTTTCCGGAACCTTCGATCACGACCGCCCGGCCGCCTGCCTCTCCGAGAGCTCCGGCAAACAGGAGCCCGGCGGCTCCAGCTCCAACTATGACAATATCTTTAAAACACACTTTCGTCTTATTTTCACTCATTGCTCTGCACTCCGAGAGACTGTCCGTATCCCTCATTTATGAGGCAGTTTATGGTATTCTCGTCCATGTCGGTGACATTCACGATAAGAGCCATATCCGTGTCGTATCTCTTTTTTTCTTTTCTGCCGGAATTGCTGTCCTGGTTTTCGTTCTGGCTGCCTTTTACAAAATGTATCTCTATCACAGCAATATCACTATATGGCGTGATATATCTGTTATTCTGCAGATAACCTCCGCTGCTCACATCAGTCTGCCATGCAGTCAGTATCCTTTCTATTTCTGCCTTATCATCTATGACGGTCATTGATCCGTAATAGATCTCTTCATACAGTTCATCATAATGGGCATATTCGTCAACATACATTCCGGTCAGGGTTATATAACTTATCTTATCCATATCGACATAAGATGTTATCTGGGTCTTTTCTTTATACTCCTGGCTGGTGAGTATATTGTCTATGAGTTCTGCAGCCTTTTCATCTATATAGATATCATAGGCCCTATTAAGGTCACGGCCGTTCTTGAGATGATATTTGATCGTTATCCTTTCGCTCACCACATAGCCTTCATTTCCGCCGGCATCGTAAACTATGACAGGATCCCCTTCTTCTGCGAGATCTGAATCATACAGTTTGTTTTCTATTATATATTCATGCAGCTCTGTGACCATTTCTATTGTCTCCGGCGATGTCAGTTCAGGCTCCGTATCTGCATATTCTTCCGGAACCTGTCCGTATGCCATGTTGACTGAATCATAGTTCGTCACCAGTCCGCGCAGCTCTACGGATTCCACCTGTCCTACAGCCGGTATCCTGTTGGTGTTTCCTGTTATGTCGAAAACCATCACCGCTATGAAAACTGCCGCAAGGCATACATATATGATCATAGATCGTATGGTATTCCTGTTTATAACTTTTTCGCCCTTGCTTACCACCAGCTTGACTATAAAGAATGTGATCACAGCCCCGGCTGCCATCCCGGTGACTATGAGAAGTTTGGACTCGCCAAAACTCCATGCAAACATTCCGAAAGCGCTCATTCCCACAAAGGCTATCAGGTATGTGCATATTTCTTCAAATACTTTTGAAAGCATGGAATTCCCGATTATTTCAAGCTTTCTGGTCTTATATACGATCTTTGCCAGTATAGAAATACATATACCTGTCAGCAGATAAATGACGCACAGCTTGTAGTCCATTTCCTCCCGCCTGAACAGCAGTGCAAACAGAGGATTGGACTTTTCCGCGATCTCTATCATCCAGTCCGGCAGTTCATAATATCCAGGCACAAAGTTTACAAAATAACCGTTGAGGATCTTTACTATCACCGGTACGATGACCATTATCACGCCTGCAGTGAAAAGGTTCATAGCCGTAGTCCCCGTCAGAGAGCCTGACAGTACTGCTATACCGTAAAAATATGTGATCATTGCGGCTGAGGAGAACAGCCAGTAAAGCACATCTCCTATCCCCACAGCATCTGTCCTTGACATTATGAGCATATATATGAGTGCCATCATCACTACCGGAAGCTGGCAAAGTATCCATCCGGTCCAGTAGTAGGAATTGAATATCCTGTTTTTGGACAGGGGCATGGCATGGAGCATCACAGCCTTCGGTTCGTTGTGAAGAAAGCCCATGACCAGCAGCGCCACCACTATAGGCACTACGCAAAGCATCGCCACATATATGAGATTCCCGTTGTTCAGCGAATTCTGTATATAATAATCGACAATGCCTATGTTTGAAATATGTGAAAGGAGCGGAAATACTCCTATAAAAAAGTACAGCACAAATGACAGTGCCGGTATGTACCAGTACATCTTGAAGCATTCCCACATGAGCGGCCAGGATAAGGCAAACCAGTTTCCTCTACGCATGTTCGCCACCTCCCAGTTTTTCGTTGAATATCTCCTCTACCGTTACAGGATAAATGTCCAGCAGGCTGTCTTCGAATATCATTTTTCCTCCGGCGATTATACCTATCCGGTCGCACACATCCCCCATTTCCCGTGCATTATGTGAAGAAATGAGCACCGTCATCTGCCTTTCAGCAACATCTCCCATGATATAATGCCAGAGTTTGCGTCTTGCGACAGGATCTATGCCGTCAACTGGTTCGTCTAATATCAGGTAATCCGGACATGTGGACATTGCCAGGCAAAAAGCGGCCTGTTTTTTCATACCCTTTGAGAATTTGCCCATAGGCTTTGATACATCAATTCCGAAATCATCTGTCATCTTCTGGAATATCTCGTCATCCCATGTCTTGTAGATTTTTTTATTGTAAGCCTTCATGTCTTTCAGGCTGTATCCGCGGAAAAAATAGATATCATCCGGTATCACCAGCACTCTTGCTTTAAGTACTTCATTATCGATGACTGGCTGGCCGTCTATGGTTACGGTTCCTGAGTCTGCTTTCAGAAAACCGGCCAGATGCCTGACTACCGTGGTCTTTCCTGACCCGTTCAGACCCATGAGCCCGTAGACCGAACCTTTTGGAACAGTCAGGCTGAAATCATTTAATACTGTTTCACCGTCATAAGTTTTGCAAAGGTTCTCTATCTTGATCACAGGTCTTTTTTCCTTTCTTTCATTATCTCTATCACAATCGAGTAAGCTTTATCGTAATCCAGTCCCAGAAAAAGAAGCTGCGAAAAGGCTTCGCCTACTGCGGCTCTGGCCTTTTTCAGTTCTTCATCATCAGGCGTTATATCTTTTTTGTCGGCAACAAAAGTCCCCACGCCTGCTGCCGTATAGATATAACCCTGCCGTTCAAGTTCCCGGTAGGCTTTCTGTATGGTGTTGGGGTTTACGCCCAGCGTCCTTGACAGCTCCCTGACCGATGGCATCTTATCTCCCTGCTTCATGGTCCCGCGCATGATAAGTTCCTTGAACTTGTCGATGATCTGTTCATATATTGATTTGTTTCCGCGCAAATCAAGCTGAATCATCGCTTACCTCCCTTTTCAGCTTAAGTGTACCACACATCATAGTACACTGTCAATTTTCACTTTTGGCAGCGGCTTTTTTTCTTTCCAACATGGCTGTTTCATGGTAAAATCAATTAAGTAAGCTTTTCGTATGGAAAGGAAGGTAAAAGCTTTGGATCAATTTGATAAAGACAATAAAAAGGTTCAATATTATTCAGACAGAAAGTTCTCTGACCGTCAGGAGTCTGATAATGACCGCAGTTACAGTCCGGGCGGCAGCTACGGCCCTGACGGCTACGGCTATGGTTCAGACGGCGGCTACAGTCCAGCCGGCTATAACTCCGGCTCCGGCGGACGGCGGCGTTTTCCTGGCTGGGCAAAGGCCCTGATAATAATAGCTGTCATTGTTGTCGCAGTGATCTTTCTGACAGTAGGATGCAGCAATGTTGTCGGCAAAGTCCTTGGAGACGGAAGTCCCGGTGAAGTCAGCACAAATTTCGGCCATGACTATGTTGGAGTGTTATATATCCAGGATACCATTGATGAATATGGCACAGGCCTGTATAACCATCAGTATCTGCTCAGCGCCATTGATGCCATGATGTACGATCAGGATAACAAGGGGATCATCTTGTATGTAGATACTCCCGGCGGCAGTGTTTATGCTTCTGATGAGCTGTATCTGAAAATCAGAGAATATCAGGAATATACCGGCCGTCCTGTATATTCTTCCATGCAGTCTCAGGCCACTTCCGGCGGTTATTATATATCAGCCTCATGTGACAAGATCTTTGCCAACAGGAACTGCTGGACAGGTTCCATAGGCGTGACCATGGGTACATTTGTAGATGTGAGCGGCCTGCTGGAGGATCTGGGTATTGAGACAGAAACGATAACTTCCGGCGCCAACAAATCTATGGGCAGTTCCACTGAACCGATGACTGACGAGCAGCGGGCTATTTTCCAAAGTCTAGTCGATGAATCCTACAACCAATTTGTCAGCATAGTAGCCGAAGGCCGCGGTATGTCCATTGCTTCTGTAAAGGCTCTGGCTGACGGTCGTATCTATTCAGCTCAGCAGGCGCTGGACAACGGCCTTGTGGATCAGATCGGAACATTTGAGGAAGCCGCTGCTGATATGGTATCATCCTATGATCTTGCCAATGTACAGTTTGAACACTTCCAGCCGGAAACGACAACCACTCTTTCATCTCTGCTTGGATTATTGTCCGATCAGGGCTCAGCCTCATCAGACTCTGTTCTGACTGCCGAGGCCATCCAGGAGCTCATAGCTCTCAATGATTCTTTCCGTCTCAGCTATATATGTGAAGCGGTGAATTAGCTGCTGGCTGCGGTGGATATGTAAGCGGATCTGCGGTATTGCGAGGTGCTTCGTGGGCTACGCTGCTTCGGGGGCTGCGCTGCTTCGGGGGCTGCGGTATTGCGAGGGTTTATGTAATGGTGGTTGGCGTTGGCCTGCAAACGGCGTCCAACGCTGGGGCACGCTGCCAACGAGTATCTGTGTCCATCTCCTGGAGCTGGCGAAAAGTCGCTAAGCATGGAGCTGGCGAACTTCCACCTAAATGCGACTTTTTGAGCTTTTCAGGGGGAGCGAATCCCCCTAAAAAGCTTTTTTTATGACGGTCAGGGGGCATCTTTCGGAACTGAATCGGTAGCCGGAGGGTCAAGCCCATATAATGGTGTAAAATCAAAAAATAAAAAGAGCACATAGCTC
>ERZ779866.696-NODE-696-length-37272-cov-4.124594_pt1 | contig 37272 bp, 27 predicted proteins | sample MGYA00511248_ERZ779866 | MGnify/ENA primary metagenome ERZ779866 (study PRJEB29588, sample SAMEA2155758) | human gut metagenome | biome: human gut; feature: human-associated habitat; material: faeces | place: Denmark | collected 2008/2010 ... | reverse complement strand
GGTGTTGTGGTGGTTCGCTCCAGCCGCGTGGGCAGCGGTATCGTAACGCCGCAAGGTCCGGAAAACTACACGAAGGCCGGATTCTTGGTGAGCTATTCGCTTAATCCGCAAAAGGCCCGCTTACTCCTGCAATTGGCTTTGACGAAGACAAGCGATCCTAAGAAGATTCAAGAAATGTTTGCGAAGTACTAATTTTCTTTGATCATTATTAGCTCTTAACTCAATCGGCTCCGGGGTAATGCTTCGGGGCCGATTCTTTATCAATTCAAAGTTTTTTGTTGTATTTGAAATACATAAATCAGTTCTAATGCTTGACAAATGGGGGGGGGTAAGGAGCGATACTTGAGCCAATTCTTCTTTTTGTTTTAATTATAGAGGATGATATGAAACAAAAAATGATCAGTTTGGCTCTGTTAGCCTGTTTCTCCGGTTTTGCCTCAGCCGGCATGGCTTTGGAAATCACATCCGGGACAACTCATACCGATGACATTTCAATCAATAATGAAGCTTTTATCAATAACGGGACAATTAATAACTCTTCGATTGTAATCGGAAACGATACATCCACCGTTTTCCAGAATAACGGAGATATCAGTACCGGGATTTTTGACTTGACAACCAAATATCAAAATCCTGTTTTCTCCGGATCCATTTCAGCATCAGAAAGGATCACATACAAACGTGTTGGACCGAATGCTAATGCAATGACAATTCCGTTGAATGCGACCCTATCAACTCCGTTATTGCAAATTATCGGCGACAATGCACAGAGCGGTTTTTTAATTGCAGATGATAAAGTTATTGAAAACGTTCAGCGAATTGAAATCAATGGTATCGGTCCCGGCGCTTCCGGCAGAACAGCCTTGTCATTTACGGGTAATGCCAACGTCAATTCACAAATTGTATTTACAGGTACCGGCGACAGCCGAATTGAGCTGGCAGATGGAGCATCGGCAACTTTTGCTCAGATTATCTCGGACTCTAATGAAGGCAAAATTCAAGCTAACGGCACTAACAGCATCACTGTGAACTCCTTATCAGTCGCTGAAGGCAAGAAATTGAATCTTGAAGTACTGGGCGGTAACAATGAAGCTCAACCCGTATTCAACTTGGGTGAAATTACCGTTGAGGATGGCGGCAGACTGAATGCCTCCGTGTACTCGGATAATCAGCCCAACATGACAATCGCCGGAGATCTGAATATCAACTTAGGCAGTGACGCCGTGGTGGACTTCGGCGGAACCAAGAATGTTGACTGGAAGGATACAAAGATCAACATCACCTCTAAGAACATTAACGTCAATGTCGTTGATTCTGACAATGCGGGCACGGTCTATCTGTCTCAAACCGGTGGAATGGACGTTGAAAACACTAATATCACAGTTAATGCAACCGGCAACAACAATACCGGAAACGCTGCTTCTGACCTGAACAAAATTGCCAATGTTGTTCAGCTGACAAGTAAGGACGCTTATACGGGCGATCCATCAGAGGTTTTGAATACCTCTGCCGCTGATGGTACAACCTTGACTGTTGCGGCCAATGATATCTTTGATGGCGCTCAGGGCACGGTTGTCACTGATCAGAACGGTCAGGCACGTGTTGAAAATGTTTCCACGACCGCTAATCCGAACGTTCATGGTATCGCTGAGATGGCCGCATTGAGCCTTCACATTTGGCGAAATGAAATCAATGACATGAATAAGCGTCTTGGTGAATTGCGTGACAGCTCTGCTCAATCCAACGGTGTTTGGGCCCGTGTGTATAACGGACGTGCAGAATTCGGTGACCAGAATATCACGAATAAGTACACCGCTTTCCAATTTGGTTATGACCGTCAGGTTACTGATGGACTCTGGCTGGGTGGTGCGCTGTCATACACCGATGGTAACAATGATTTTGACTACGGCGACGGTGACAGCTCTTTGATGGCTTTCACAGTTTATGGCTCAAAATTGTGGGATAGCGGTTTGTTCTTGGATGTGACCGGTAAATTCGGACGTCTGAAGAATGAATTTGATATTTCCTTGCCGGGAGTTAACTCTTCGGGAGATTATCACACCAACGCCTACTCCGTTTCCGCTGAAGCCGGTTGGCGCTTCTATCCTTCGGAAGTTATCTTTGTTGAGCCGCAAGTTGAATTGATGTACGGCAGAGTTGACAGCGTTGATTACAAGACCTCCACCGGCATTAAGGTTAAACAAGATTCTGCACAAGCTTTAATCGGTCGTGCCGGATTCATGCTTGGAATCGAATGCCCCGAAGATCGCGGCAATGCCTATGTTCGGGCGTCAGTGCTTCATGATTGGGAGGGTGATGCGGACTTCTCATTCTCTAAAGCGGGCACTGGTTACCGTTCTTTGAGCGAAGAGCTCGGTGGAACATGGTACGAATACGGAATTGGATTTAACTTCAATGCCACTGAACAAACCCATGTTTACGCAGACCTTGAAGCCTCAGACGGCGGAGAAGTGGATACGGACTACCGCATCAATGTTGGTGTTCGCTACGCCTGGTAACATGGCTTTTGTTTGAAGCTTAATTTTGGAACCGAACGTACTGATTTTCCCGATGTACGATTCGGTTCCATTTTCTACATCATTTCAAGTACTTTTATTTCTTTAAAAGTGCGGCTTTTAAGCCGTTATCAATGGCTTTTTCACCGAGCCAAATTTTCAATACTGCTTCATAAAGTTTTTGTCCGCCGATTTTCTCACCGATAAGTTTGCCGTTGACGGTAACACTTGTGCCCCGGGATTTCGTGAAATCAAAATCAACGATATCGCCTTTCTTTACGTCGCCAATCTTATCCATTACAGCTATTAAAGTCTGAAGTTCTTTGTCGATGATCTTACGTTCTTCTTCAGTTGTATTGTCGTTAATACCGCCTTTTAAAGCATCAACAAAGTCAGCAGCATCGACGTCACGTAAAAGACCGAGTCGGACGCTCTTATTGCCGCGCATGGCAATCACTTGTGCAAAATCCGATGAAGTCTTAGGCAAATAAAGACCTGCAGCATAGACATCCACAAAGAAAATTTCGCGAAGACCCGCGCCGTTTAATGTCAAAACAGACTTTTCTTTTTCAATGGTATCGCTGTATGTGATGTCACCGATTGTCACATCGGCAAAAGCGGGGAGGGCACAGGCAGTTAATGCCAAAGCCAATAACGTTTTTCTCATAGTTTTAAAAGACAGAAACGAGTTGAAACAAAGTCACGATTTTAGCGGTGATTTTTGGCAAACGGATGGCAATACAATCGCAAAAAGAGGAGGCTAAACGGATGAGTTCTCACGTTTTAACACAAAAAAGTCCGACACTGAAAACCTCGAGCTATTCTGTCGGCGAAGAAATCGCCAATGCCGTCACTCACGGCGTTGCCGCCTTAATGAGTGTGGCAGGTTTGGCAGTGCTTGTCGGATTTGCCGTGGCTTACTCGGGTTCACCCACTGTGATTACCGCAGTGAGTGTTTTTGGCGCCAGCATGGTGTTTCTCTATGTGGCATCAACCCTTTATCATGCCATCCCCAATCCTCGAGCCAAACGCATTCTTCAGCGGCTTGATCACTCAATGATCTTTGTACTTATTGCCGGATCCTATACACCGTTTTGTCTGGTCACACTTGAAGGTGTTACGGGCATTGCGCTTTGTATTGCCGTATGGGCAATCGCCTTTGCCGGCATTGCACTTCAAGGCTTATTGATTCAAAAGAGCAAGTGGCTCAATTCGCTTTTGTACCTGGCAATGGGGTGGCTTGTGATTCTGGTCATTGAGCCATTGATCGAAAATCTTCCTCAGGGCGGACTTTGGCTTTTGACGGCTGGCGGTCTTGCTTATAGCCTTGGAGTCATTTTCTATATCTGGAAGCGATTGCCTTACAGCCATGCTATTTGGCACGTCTTTGTATTTGCAGGGACGCTGCTGCAGTTTTTGGCGGTGCTTTTGTATGTGATACCGGTTTTTAACTGACAAAAACTAGCCCTGGGAAAATTAACCCCGGAGGTTTTAAGCTCCAGGGCGTTTGACTAGGCTTCGGGATGAATCGGAATCACTCGCTGATTGGTGCTTCCGAAGTATTTTCCCTGCTCCTTGACTTTGAGCTTTTCCACAAAAGGACCGTCAACGAGTGTATCAATGTACTTCATGATCTCACGATCTTTAAAGTGCTCATACCGGCGTCCGGTCCAGACCCAAATGGTCTTATCAGGGCAGGCGGCTCTTACCCGTTTGCAAAGTTCAGTCACAGGACCGATGTTTTGCTCTTCAAAGGGATCGCCCCCCAGAACACTTAATCCTGACATATAGGGCTTATGCAAAAGATCAATGATTCGCTCAATGGTCTTGTCGGTGAAATCCTCACCGGCGTTAAAGTCCCAGGACTCAGGGTTAAAGCAGCCCTTGCAGTGCAGGGTGCACCCCGATACAAAGAGAGACACCCGAACGCCGGGACCGTTAGTCGTGTCAAATTCACGTAATTGAGCGAATTTCATGATTCAGGCCCCTGTTACATCGACACGCGGCGCTTGATTTCAGCCATCTTGCCGTCATTCATACGGGACTGACCGTTCACATTGCTGTATCCCAGGTAACCGCAGACACGGCTGATCACGGACAGATTGTCGCTGCCGCAGTGCGGGCACTTGAACATGACGTTCGTGAAGTGCTTGCCGCAGTTGTTGCAGTAGGCTGCGTCAAAGTTCACGCCCTGATAGAAGCCCATTTCCATACCGCGCTCGATAATGGCCTTGTCGGCTTCGTAGTTTTCAGGGTTGGTCAAGCGCACATACTGGATGTGGCCGCCTTCGCACAAGTGGAAGCACTTGAATTCGTGATCCTGCTTTTCAAAGGGCGTAATGTCTTCGGTCACATTCAGGTGGAACGAATTCGTGAAGTATTCCGTGCTGTAGTGTTCAGCCGTGGCAAATTCGTTGACCAAGCCCATTTCCTTGCAGTATTCGTCATACTGACGAGCCTGAGTGGCGCAGAGGCTTTCGGCAGGCGTACCGTAAATGGCATAAAGGTAATGGTCTTCAGACTTAAATTGGTTCAGCTTTTGCTGCAGGTAACGCAACACTTGGACAGCAAAAGCGGAATTGTCTTCAATCATGCGCTTGCCGGTCCAAAGGTACGTAGCGTCATCCAAAGCGGTAATGCCGAAACTGGCCGTCATGTAATCGACCAAATCGCCCACGCGGTCATCGGGATCCTTCGTACCCTTATAGAAGCCGCCTTGCGTAAATGCCAAGGGGTTCGAGGAGCAACGTTGGTTGCGGATCACGTCGTAGCGCTTCTTTAAGAAGTCGCGGATCACCTGCAGACGGTCGTCCAACAGATCCCAGAACTTTTCACGCCAATCAAGCGGGTGTTCGGTCATCGCCACCTTGATCATCAAGGGGATATTCAGACTCACAGCACCGATATTGCAGCGGCCGATCGTCACATATTTACCAGTTTCCGGATCCTTCCAGGGCGAGAGGTAGGCGCGGCAGCCCATCGGGCTCGTGATCACGCCTTCTTCCTTAAAGAGGCGCGAGACCGTACCGTATTCGCTCGAGATGCTCAGGTAGTCAGGGTACATGCAGGTTGAGGAAGTCTTCACGGCTTCATCAAAAAGCTGTGCGCTGTGAAGGTCGCCATGCACCTGGTTCTTGTCATAGAGGTAAACCAACTTCGGGAAGACCACCGGTTTGTGATCTGGACCGTGACCGTTGCGGCGAACGCGAAGCATCACGGAATTGATCAGGCACAAGAGGCGCTTGTCTTCTTCAGGCAGATTGACATTCCATTGACCGAAGGAAATCGTCGTGAAGGCAAAGTCACCGCGGCTGCAGGGCACCGTGTTTAACTTCAATTCGAGCGATTGGAAACCTTGTTCCAATTCACGAAGCAAAATCTTGTCGGCATACTTGCGGGCAACGTCTTCATTTAAGCCCAATTCATTTTGCGCATCCCCGAAAGCCTTGTTCCAGGTCTTGTGGGCGTAGGGCAAAAGCACTTTATCGAGTTCTGCCAGGGTAAAGCCGCCGAATTGCTGAGCCGTGGCCACAAGCGTAATGTCACCGATCACCTGAAGGGCAGAAAGGACAGTCTTCGGTTCCGTGTACTGAACGTTAGACATTTCAAAACCGCCTTCAAGGACGTGCTTGATGTCGAAAAGGCAGCAGTTGACGCACCCCAAGATCATGTCGCGAAGATCGTGGATGTAGATGTCGCCGCGTTCAATGAGTTCCTTTTCCTTAGCAGACAGGTAGAACTGTTTGTAAAGGCTCTTTGTGAGGTAACCCTTGATGAGAGAGCCCTTGGTGGAAACCAAAGAGCTGTCAAAGTTGGCGTTTTCGCGGTCGCCCAAGCGAAGCACGTCGTCAGCATCCTGACGGAGCTTTTCAAAGGTCTTGGCGTAATTGGTCTTGTAGTAACGGTACTCGGCGTAAGCTTTGGCCACGTCTTCAAAGCCCGTGACGGACAAGACGGCAATCACCAATTCGTGCAATTCAGCCACAGTGACCTGGTCGCGCGTTTGAATACGGCGCAAAATGGCATCGACAATCTTCTGACAAGAAGCTTCATCGACAATCTTGTCGCAGCGCATGGCTGCCTTATTTACAGCAACGGAGATCTTCTCCGGTTTGAAATCTTCAAGCGACTGGTCTTTCTTAACAACTTTCATGGCACATCCTTGGGGTCACCGGCACAACGCCGAGAGTAAAAAATTTGATCAGCGAGCGTGTCATTTTAAACACAAGGAATTGAAATTCATAGTGGGGAAACTACAAAATTTAGGAGCGGAAAAATTGCTTGACACTAGATATAGTTTTTCGAGATTGTGACTTTTTTGAAAAATCAACACTATCAATGAGTTAGGTGTTTTGCCGTAGTACCTAAAAAATTTGTAACAGAGTCGAAAACGAACGAAAATCTATGGACTACATAAAAAAGAGCTATTAGTTATAAAGTTTTTTAATAATGACTAGTGAATTAATATGCCGTAAAATCAAAAGACGTATGAAATTTTAGATGTGGGCTTAAACAGACCCCATTTAGAGCTATGTGTGTAAAAAAAAATGTAAAAACTAAATGTGCTGTCTCACTGTTCTGCGGAGCTGGTGGTTTGGATATGGGTTTTGAAAATGCGGGGTTTCATACTGTTTGGGCTAACGATATTGATAAAGACGCCTGCGAAACCCACAAACATTGGTCTGGGGCAGAAGTAGTGTGTTCGGATATCAAAGAGATAGATGTAGCGGCAGTTCCTGATTGTGACATTATCATTGGTGGTTTTCCATGCCAAGGTTTTAGCCTTGCTGGACCGAGAAAAATCGATGATAAACGCAATTCGTTGTACAAATTCTTCGTTTCTATGCTTGAAGCTAAGAAACCCAAAGTTTTTGTAGCAGAGAATGTGAAAGGCATTTTGACCCTTGGTCAAGGAAAAATTATTGAAGCTATCCTTGCTGACTTTGCATCTCGCGGATATAGAGTAGTTCCAACACTTGTCAATGCTGCTGATTACGGTGTGCCTCAAGATCGTTTCAGAGTCATTATGGTTGGTTTTAGAAATGACATCGATGCTTCAAATTGGAAATTTCCTGAAAAGCATGATCATAAAGTTACCCTGAAAGAGGCACTTGAAGATATAGAGCCACCTAAAGTCGGGGAAGTGTGTACAGCACCATTCTCTTCACGTTACATGAGTCGGAATCGACGGCGCGGTTGGGATGAGCAATCATTCACTATTCCAGCGATGGCAAAACAAGTTACCCTGTACCCGGGCTCCCCAAAAATGAATAAGCTCGGTCCTGATCTCTGGGAATTTGGGCAAGGAGAAACTCGGCGACTAAGTTGGAAAGAGGCTGCCGCCATTCAGACCTTTCCCAAAAATATGTACTTTGCCGGCGATCTAACCAGCATCTATAAACAAATTGGAAATGCTGTCCCTGTTAAGCTCGCTGAGGCTGTAGCAAAATCCATACTCCCGTTTGTATAAGGTGAACATATGGACGATATGGGGATTCAAACAATCACGGGAAAAGCATTTGAATATGCGTGCCTTCTTTCTGCGAAAAAACGAGCTGAGTCTTTTGGCATTAAAGTAAATGTAATTACAGATCATATAACCAAAGGCAAAACTTCCTTTGAAAAATTAGCACCCATATCTCAAAAGGCCTACTTAAAGGCAGCAGACTCTGCAATGGGATTCATTTTTAGTTGTGAGCCCCACTTGCACGATGGGAAAATTGCTGATGAACTTAAATTAAGTTTACAAGGCGATGCCAAAGGACAGTCGGGTGATGTACGTGATATGCTCTTTATGCGTTGGTATAAACGTGGGAAAGTCGAGAAACGATGGGAATGTGGTATTTCCTGCAAACATAATCATGATGCGATCAAACACCCCAGAGTGAGTCTTTCAGTTACTAATGCAGATTTTTTAAATAATTGGACTGGTGGTTTATTTAATTGCTCCCAAACCTACATTGACGTTATAAAAAAACTAGATTTAATTGTTACTCCGTTAGTGGACTCTAAGGCTGACTGGAAATCCCTTGGGACTGAGAAACACGAAATTTATGAATCAGTAACAACAGCCGTTGCAAATGAAATTCGTAATAAAAAAGATAACAAGGATTTTGTTATAGCGCTTTTTAATTTCTTATTAGGAACAAATGATTTCTATAAGGTCATCGCCTATGAAACAGAGCGTTTGACTCAAGTCAGTATCTTCAATTTCAACGGCACCTAAAATGCTTGCACTGAGTCTCTTCAGCCTCGAAGATCGATCAAGAAAACGCATAAACCTGAGCAAATTATTTCAGTCTCATCTGAAAATTCATACGTTTATATCATGTTTGATAAGGGATGGACGGTAAAGATGCGTTTGCATAATGCTTCAGGTAAAGTTGAAAAGTCCTTAAAGTTTGATGCAAGACTCATTGGCATACCTCCGGAACTTTTGAATTTATCATTCCTTTGGGAATGAGTTTAAGAGCTCATTCTTAAAATTAAGGACTGCCTTTCATCTTATGGGGAAAAACAATCCGGAAAAAGGTGAATACAATATTGCGATTCAATAATGAGTAAAAATTATTCACTTCCGGTTTTGATTGTATTGATGAGTGGTTTAACATAGGTTTTACGTTTTTGAATTTAAAACTTCCGTTCTAGCCTCTGTTAGCACATTCAATAGATTTATTTTGATAAAAAAAGTCATATGGTCTGTTTATGAGCACTAATAATTCAAGACCCATAGCTATCGATTTATTTGCAGGTTGTGGAGGACTATCTCTTGGGTTTGAGCAAGCTGGATTTGATATCGCTGCATCAGTAGAAATTGATCCAGTGCATTCAGCCGTTCATGAGTACAACTTCCCTTATGGGAAAACCATCTGTAGTGATGTTACAAAAATATCTGGTAACGACATTATTAAAATGTCCAATCTTGAGAATAAAGACATTGATGTCGTCATTGGAGGTGCGCCCTGTCAAGGTTTTTCGTTGATAGGAAAAAGAACATTTGATGATCCTCGAAATTTTTTAGTTAAACACTATGTTCGTCTAGTACGCGAATTAAATCCTAAATATTGCGTTTTTGAAAATGTTAAAGGTTTGACTGTTGGTAAACACGTACAATTCTTAAAGGATTTAATTTTTGAACTGAACCAAATCGGATATAAGGTGCACCTTCCATATAAAGTTCTTAACGCTAGAAATTATGGAGTACCTCAGGATCGCAAACGGTTGTTCTTGCTGGCAGCACGATCAGATATGATTGAGCCGGAGTATCCTGAAGAAAATTCTGAAAAAGTGACTGTAAAGGAAGCAATTTCCGATTTACCAAATGCGGATGACTATGAAAGTCTTAGCGTGGATGATTCTGTTGCTTTACATTGGGATACTGAGGCGCTTTATGCAAAAAAATTAAGAGGTTTAATTCGTGATGACCAAAATTTTGGTTATGACAGAGAATTTAATCAAAATTTACTAACTTCAAGCGCAACAACTCGTCATACTGAACTATCAAAGACTCGTTTTCTTCTAACTAAACAAGGGAATACCGAGCCTCATAGTCGTTTTTTTAAGCTAAAATGGGATGGCGTCTGCAATACACTTCGAGCCGGCACTGATAGTGCTCGAGGTGCGTTTACTTCTCCGAGACCTATACATCCAGTTTATCCACGGGTTATAACCGTCCGTGAGGCAGCTAGATTACATTCTTATCCTGATTGGTTTAGATTTAATAAAACGAAATGGCATGGTTTCCGAGAAATAGGAAACAGCGTACCACCGCTTTTAGCTAGAGCCGTTGGGAATAGCATTATCAAAGCTCTTGGGATAAAACCAACAAAACCACAAAAAGTTTTAAGACTTGGAGACACGAGATTGCTCGAGTTCACTATGGCTCAAGCGGCGGATTATTTTGGAGTACCTCGCTCTGTTATACCTCAACGTAACAGGAGAGCAAAATCATGACGAATAAAATTAAGAAAGCTCGTACGAAACGCTATTCAGCAATAATAGAAAAAGTATTTTTAGATCACTGGAAAGAAGGTATTCAAGAGTTTTATTTTGAGAGAGAGGAAATAAATGGGGCAGCAAAGACTTTAAACATTGCACTGCCCAAGAATATCGGTGACGTCATTTATTCGTTGCGCTATCGCCTTGAGACCCCACAAGTTATCCGAGACGCTACTCCTGAAGGTCTTCAATGGGAAATCCTTGGTGCCGGTCGTTCTAAGTACAAGTTTGTATTAAATAAAAAATTCGAAATTAGACCAAATGTTAATTTAATAACTATTAAAATCCCTGACGCTACCCCTGAAATCATCACTTCCAATACACAAGGTGATGAACAAGCGTTATTAGCAAAAGTCAGATACAACAGATTGATTGATCTTTTTTTGGGAATTACGGCATACTCATTACAAAATCATTTAAGGACTACTGTCAGTGGAGTAGGTCAGCTGGAAATTGACGAAGTGTACATTGGGTTAGATAAAAGTGGTCGGCAATATGTAATTCCAGTTCAGGCAAAAGGAGGTACTGACCATCTTGGAATGGCTCAAAGTAAGCAAGATTTAGCTTTTTGTCGTAATAAATTTCCTAATCTTATTTGTAGAACTGTTTCAGTCCAATTTCTAGATGCTTCTACAGTAGTGATGTTTGAAATCACTGAGGACTCAAACGGAGATTTGAAAATTCTCGATGAGAAGCATTATCAACTTGTTAAAGCTAAAGAAATTACATTGGAAGATCTACGTCTGTATCAACAAATGCGATAATCCTAAATTTTGTACTTCCACAATAAAAGTTAATTATGAAAGGGGAGTTGGGTAGTTAATAATTTGAACAAGTTGAGTTTTATGAGTAAGTAGTCTCTAAATTTCTTTAGACCTACTATCCATTGCACTCTGTTTTGAAACAATGCATGAAAATAAGCTATAACAGTTTAAAGTTATGGAGACTATCCTGTGATATTTAGGTCCCTTCCATCGAAGCATTCACCCCATTCATCATCATCTTGCTTGATCTTTTGAACAAGTCCGGTCTCACCATAAAAGTTTGCCTTCCAAACATTGAGACCTCTGAAGTTAATCAAATCAACCATATCGTGATGAAAAGCTAAACCGGCATGATTTTCAATATTGATTACCAAAAATCCCATTCCTTTTGTCCGGAGAACCTCCTGAACAAACTTAGCATCTTTACTCATCGGTAATTCTTCAGGTGCATTATCAGATCCAAGCCAATCGAAGAAATCATTGACAGTATCAAAGGTTATGTTCTTCCCGTTAATTTCAACATCTACATACACAAAGTGGTGTGAGTAGCCAGGGGAGTGAAGAGTGCAGTGAAAAGCGATGTCATCGGTGTTAGCAAGAATTTTTTTTAATTCTCGAGAAGAAGTTTCACAGTGAATGCCCCATGCAGGATCTTCATCAGGAGCAACACAGGGTGTTTCAACTTCATTTTTTAAAGCCCAAAATTCTCTGCGATTTTGACCGATGACTAATGCTTTCACACCGATTTTTTGGGCAATGAACATCAGGTAATCAAAGCAAAGTCCGAATCCTTGAGAACTTAAAGCCGACATATTCGGCACTAGTTTGTATTGAGTCATAATAATAACTCCGGAAGTTAAGGTTTAAAAATTAGATGCAAGGGAAAAAATTGAGGATTTAACTGACAAGCGCAGCAAGACGCTGCTAAATTCCCTGACAGAGAGTCTCGATACGGGGGAACCTCTCATCTCTGACGATTTAAGAGTAACAACCAAGCTATCAATTTATGATGTATAAAAAACGCCCGCATTTTGCAGGCGCTTCGAATAACCCTGGCACAATACTGCTATTGATAAATTTCTTCTGTTAATCTTGCCTTTAAACCACTTTGACGTATCGTGCAATGTTCGCAGGCAGTTTGCAAAACAGAGGGCTTAGCAAAAACTGTTACTTCCTTTTTAGCTCGAGTCACACCGGTGTAGAGCAATTCTCGTGTTGCTAAGGGGGAATCGGGTTCTTCTGGCAAAAGTACCGCAACGCTTTCGTAGTCGGAGCCTTGTGACTGGTGAATTGTCATCGCGTAAGCTAAGTCATATCGGGGTAAAAGCCCTGTAGACAATGAACGCTTACCGTTTGAGTCAAAAATGACCTGATAATTATCAGGGTCATCAGAAGCAGAACAAACAACCCCCACGTCACCATTGAAAACATTAAGCTCGTCACTGTTGAGACGGACGATAATCATCTTGCCTGCATAGAACTCATTGTTATCTTTTACGTTAAGTTGCTTGCGTATGTATTGATCTGCCCAAGCATTAACCGAATCAACACTTAAGTATCCGTGGCGATTAGAGGCTAAAACACGAAAAGATTCTGTTGCATCCCACAATCTCTTCAGGCAATCAGTTCTTTTTTCATTGTCAGCAGCAGCTAGAGCTTTCACGGCGTAGATAATTTTGTCTAAGTGCGGTGTTAGCCATTTTTGAAGTTTTTCGATTGTGGGTACTTTTTCCCAATGCACTGCGTCTTTAGCTCTGCTATGGACGAAGGTTCTGCTAAGAGCTTCGACTTCGCATTCAGGCGTTGTATTGAGAGATAACCAATTTTTAATGCGATCAAGGTTTTCTATAGGTTCATTACCGTAGTCGAGACGGGGAAGAGTCTTACCGTCAAGCACGTTTTGCAACGCATTGTATTGACCGGCATTGATAGAACGGGAAAGCGCACCTACTTTTGAGTCATCAGTAAATCGGTGACTCACATTGAGACGACCTACAAAAGATGCAACTGGGCTTTCATCGTCTGTGAGTTCAGCAAAGATAGCCCCAGGTCCTACGGCGGCAAGTTGGTATTTATCCCCTAAAAGATAAACACGTGCTTTTTGAGTGTCTATGCATTCAAAGAAGCGAAGTGCTAGACCCGAATCTATCATTGAGGCTTCATCAATAATGAACGCATCAAACTCAATTGGATTGTCGGGATTTGGAAGAACATCACGAGATGTAGGTGTAACAAGCCATTTATGTAGTGTGTGAGCTTGCACTTGTTCAGTATCAAAGATGCTTTTTAGTATTGGGTAGATAGCATCGTCTTGACCTAAATTGGCACGGATAGAGTCTTGCATACGTGCAGTAGCTTTACCTGTTGGTGCAGCAAGTGCAATTTTCATTGCTGGATTAGCTTTTAAAAGACACTCTAAAAGACGAGCCACTGTAGTGGTTTTGCCTGTACCTGGTCCCCCGGTGATAATACCGAATGCATGCGTTGCCAAACATTCAATTGCGTTTATTTGATCAATTGATGACTTAACATCGGACCAGTGCTCAATCAGGTCAGATTCAAGTTTTTGAGGATCATCTGTACTCTTAATTGCCTTTAAAAGCTCAACTCGTTTTAAAAAAGTGCTGTGATTGGCGAAGTGGTCACGTTCGCAATTCTTTAAGAAGTTACTTTGATTTTCAATCAATGGAGCAACTGGGCGTTTCGTTAAATGAGATATTTGTTCTGCTAAGCGCTGCTCTTGAACAAAGTTTCTTTGCCAATAAAGACGCATACCGCCTTTATAGTCATCGATAATAATTGGAGCAAGATAACGGGGAACTGCCCCCGCTTCCTTTTTTGCCTCTTCAACATTAGCGCCAAGTCCGTTTTTAAGAAGCCGATCAGCAGCTTGCATAAGTTCTGCATCCGCTACTCGACAGATGCTGCCTTCTTCGGAAGCTTGAGCCAACGCATTAGCTACCTTTAAAAAGTCATCACGGCAATTGGGTTCTTCACCTTTTGCTTTGGTAAAAACTTGCCAAAGGGCATCACCTAAAACTGAATAGGAGGCATTACTGTTTTCGTTTTCCATTACATCCCCTTAGCTGCAAGGATAGCTGCCTCTCGAACCTTAGCTTCGTTATAACCGTTAGCGAAAAAGTCATCGAGACAATTAATTAAAGATGGTGGCACGGGATCGACCCAAAGACCGGTATTGTCTTGAGCTTTATGTTCAACACCGGAGGCCACAAATACATAGATAGCGCCTGACGGTGTTTTTTCAATTCCTATACTTTCTAGATAGCGCTTTAAAGCAACAAGATAAATGAGGTACTGAAGTGTATAGGCATGTTCTTTCATCTGTGAGGCAACCCAAACATCCGTGACATCATGAGCACTTTTAAGTCCGCGTTTATTTGTCTTCCAGTCTAGTACCCAAAACTCACCATCATGGGTGAAGGCTAAATCTATAAAACCTGTCAGAAACCCCTGCAGGTCAAGATCCTGTAATTCTGGCAAATGGTATTTAGCATCAAAGTGATCCAGAAGTGTCTTCAAATCCTTGGCACTTACTTGACCTTTCACACTCATTGTGAATTCCATTTCTGCCGTGCGTTCACTCTTTTTAATGTCCGAGAGTTTGAACGCTCTGTTATTAGGAAAGGTAATGGGGCGAGTGAGTGTACTTAAGATGAGATTTACCAAAGTTTCCTGTAAGTCTTTCCACTCTTCAAAGTACTTGAGTCCCTCAAAGACAAGTCGATGGAAAGTTGAAATATCTTCATCGTTCCCGTCACTTGCACTTGGGGCTTTTTCAAACTCTGCCTTTTCAAAGAGTTTATGGACTAAATCCCCAAAGGTCGCTGCGTTTTGCACAGTAAAGTAGGCGTTTACCTCCTGTTTTCCTGTTTCAACAGGCTCTAACTCATCAGGTTCTTCGTCGGCATCTTTATCATTATCTCCCATAGTTATAGAGTCTAATTCCAATGCGTGGGCATTTTTTGTTATGGCTGTAAAGCTTGATCTCAACCATGAATGTCTAACCGGATAAACAACATCAGCCTCGAAACTCTTGGAGTCAACAGTTTGCTTCTGTAAACAAGGCAACTCTTCAATTTTTTCGATCTTAATCTTTTCCACAAAATCTGATACAGAAAGTTCAGTCTTGGTTAGGGTTTGTATATTTTTAATAACCTCGGTTAATTTGCTCGCCTCGGGTTGCTTAGATGTTAACCGATTATTGATACCTGCTTTAAATTCATCAAAGAGTGCTTGAACATCATCCGCCTTCTCGCACTCGCCACCACGCATTAAACGATAATAGGCATTATTGGCACGACTATTCCTGTCATGCTTTCCTCCTAACATTAACGGCAAGACAAGTCGCTGAGAAGCGCGGGTCATTGCAACGTAAGCAATGCGCTCATTTTCTTGTACCTCATCACTAACAAAAGTGGGCTTTAATTTGAGTGCTTCCATAACCGCATCTGCAGCTTGATTAGTAATCGGCTCGTGACTTAACCATAGCGTTGTTCCGGAGTCGCCTGTTTGGCGGAAAGCGATTGACTTTTGACTCCCTTCGGGTTTATTAAATGCACCGGCAACATAAACAACAGGAAATTCCAACCCCTTACTTTTATGAATTGACATGACGCTTACGCGATCACCGTCACTAGTCAGACGTACCTTCCGCTTATCCGGCGTTTGTGATTTAGCTTGGCTCATTTGCTTTGCAAACCAACGCAAAAGAGCCGACAAAGACTTTCGCTCAGCATTGGCATCTTGCAAAAGTTCCAAAATATGTCGATAGTTGCTAAGTCGTGTTTCCCCATCAGGTTCAGACAAAACTTTTTCTTCAGTTTTATATTCGTTAAACAGTTCAGAAAAAGCCGCTGAAATGCCGTAGCGACTGAAAGTCTCAGATGCTTTAAGTAAGACAGTACGAGCCTTGGATCGGGCACGATTGGACTCACTTTCATTGGTTGTTATTGTGTCTGGCAGCGGTTCAACACGCCCATAAGCAATGGTATTCACAGATTCATGAAAGATCCTTGTCGCCCTTGCCCAATTGACGCGTTTGATATCGTCCGGGGTTTCTATGGCTTTAAGAATATCCAAAATCTCTCTTGCTTCCTCTGTCAAGAAGACATCTTCATCACAATCTAATTGATAACTAATGCCATGCTTTCGTAAAAGTGGCAAAAGTGCATCTGCATCCTTGTACTTACGAACAAGAATGGCGATATCACTCGCATTAAGTCGTTTCTTTTTTTCTACATTTTTATAAACAGTACCATCTAATAGCGAGCAGATATCTTTGACGATGTTTTGGGCTTCATAAGTTCTGACTTCTTCAATTTTTTCAACATCGGCTTCATCAGTCCAAATAGATAACACCGGGACAATACTAAAAGTACCGCTGGAATTTTTACGCATTAATGGTAATTTAGGTTGAGCACCGATGACATCTTGGTACTTAAAGTATTGAATCCGTTGTTTCTCCTTTTGCATACTGAAAAAAGAATTAAAGGCTGCCAAGAGAAGGGGACTAGAGCGATAGTTGTTGTTGAGTGAACGGGTGTCCCCCAGGTCTTCTCTTGCCTTTTCATACGTCTTAATGTCTGCATCACGGAAAAGATAAATGGATTGTTTGGGGTCGCCAACAAATACAACCGTTGAAGGGTAGCCTACAGTGTCGCTTTTCTTCTTCGGTAAGAAAAGCGTTTTGAAAATGCTGTACTGAACAGGATCTGTGTCCTGGAATTCATCAATTAATACCGCTTTATAACGACTTCTTACGGAGTCAACAAAATTAGGATTCTCAAGTCGCTTTTGCATCAAGGTTAACAGATCTGTAAACGTGCTAAGGCGTAAACTCTTTTTACGCTCAATGAGTTCGTCAGGAACTTTTTTTAGAAACTCCGTCAAAATATTTAAAAGTTCTTTAGATAGGGGCTTCATTTCGAAGCCTTTTCTGTTTTTTTCAGGGAAAACTTCAAAGAATTTAATTTGGGTTTTAGCTTCACTGGAGCGTATCTGACCGTTGATACGATCCAATTTTTTTTCCCAACGAGCATCGTTTATGGTTATTTCGGTTTTTAATTCCGAATCTGTAATTTTCTCAAGCGCCTCAGATAAAAAATCTTCTGCGCATTGCTTACGAATGTCACTGTCATCACCGAGATCGAAATCAAAACCTTCAGCCCCCGAAAACTCGTTTTCTGAGAGCATTTCTTGACAAAAGCTATGAATCGTGTAGATCTGAGAGTTTGCCAAACCTAAAATTGCATCGTTTAATCTCGAATCATCAAGCCATCCGTGTTCATTCCACACTTTATAAAGATCTAGAAGATCCTCTTTCTCTAAAAGTTCAAAGTTGCCTGTTTCGTGCGATTCGCGAATCGTTAAAAGTAGTTCTTTTAGACGTTTTTTAAGTTCAGCTGTTGCTGCCACAGTAAAGGTTACGGTCAAAATCTCATTAATTTTGACAGGTGTTTTACCTTCCATGATGAGTCGAACGATAAAACGGATGAGTGAAAATGTTTTTCCGGTTCCAGCACTTGCTTCAATTAAAAATCGTCCGTTTAAAGGGGTTGTTTTCCAATCAAAAGCTTGAGTTTTCATTTTTCCCCCTTTTTAAGTGACTCTTTGACGCGTTTGTCCGCTTCCTTAATCATATTTTTAATGCAATTTTCCCAGTCGTTTCTCTTTTTTACGGATGCACTCCAGTCGCGTCCTCTCCAGAGTTTGGCAGGAAGACTATCTCCCAAGAAGCTTTTATCCTTAGTGGATAATGTGGTCACATCGCGTAATGCAGCCTCATAGGTTTTAATCAACATACCCATAACCTCTTCCGCACAATCAGGACAAGGACATGAAGAGGCAGTCCAGGTATCCGTGTTTATATTCTTTAGAGACAAAGGTATTTCAGAGCATTTTTTATTACTAGGATGCACAATAAGAGCGTTTACCGGTTGACCAACAAAGCCCAAGGCACACTGTAAAAGACGCGTCCGAAGTATGGCATCATCACTGCGACAAAGAACAAAAAGTTCATAGACTTCTTTGTCTTCTGTCATTTCTTTTAATTTGAAAAAATCTGAGCAGTCCACCTGAAAGGTATTAAAGTGGTGAAGCTTAACCGGCTTAGTGAATTGAAGGACATCTAAAGAGTCACTATACAAGAGATCTTTTATAGTGCAATAAAACTCATAAGCCTTCAGCACTTCTGAAAGGTCATCTTTTCGGTTAGCCAGACGTAAGGACTTAACGCCATTTGTAGGATCCGAAGAAATAAAGCGTTCTATTTCATTCTTACTCCAACCCTTCTGTAGTCTTCTAAAGTTGTCAGCAAAAAAGAGGTGTTTGGATAAATAATCTTGCTCGCCTAAAAATTCCGGAGCATCACCAACGTCTTCTTCAATGACCTTTAACCCCAATTTCTTTTCAGCCCAAATGCCGGGATCTTTAAAGAAATTAATCAGTTCTCTAAAAGTCAATAAGCCGTTTGGTTCCGTTTTAATTCCGCCATCAATCAAGTGAGGTTCAGGTCGAGGATCATTCAAAAGACTTTGGAGTGCTTTGAGAGCTTTGTCGTTACCCGTCATCCAGTATCGATTATGAGAATCCTCTTTAGAGAAATTCGTGATCGACATTCTGCTGCGACCAATAACCGACTCTAGTGATTTCATCCACTGACTGGGACTGGCTCCGGTTTTAGTGTTAGCAAAAGCTGCCAAATCTTCCACAACGGAGGAGGGACTTAAGCGATCTTTATTTCTGTCCCCGGCAAAACTCAAAATTAGTGCATCTTGAGCAGAACTTAGCATATCGGCAAAAATACTTTGGCTGTCCATGCATTTATTCGCATCACCGGGCATAGGTTTAACTTTACCCATCAAATGGAACTCATGATAGCTTTGCTCACCCGGAAAACCACTGTCAGCATCAAGCCCTAAAGCAATGATGACTTTATACGGGATGCCTCGCATGGTGCCCATATTGGCAAAAGTTACGCGTCCATCATTTCCAGTGCCTTGCGAAGGCTGGGTCAGAATAGATTCAAGCGCTTTCCAATAAACATTAAAAGGAAGAACAGGTTGCGGATCAAGTGAGGCAAAACTTCTTAAAAGATTACGCAAAGTCGTTTGGATTAAGACGGCCTCATCTTTAAACTTGCCCTTAGCAAAGAGGACATCAAGCAGTTTGTACGCAAATTGGTCCCAGTACCGGGGGTTAACCTCAGTTTTCGGCATCACTGAGAGTAGATCATTTAAAAGAGCGTAAATTTTAAAAAGGGCAGTCAAAAGGATGCCTTGAGATTCAACTGTTTGGAATTTAAAGGATTTACCATTTCGAACGGGCAGGGTATCGCCAACCAATTCAATAGTGTCATCAGTGATAAGACCAAGAGCCAACCGTTCAATGGCGCGTGCAAGGGTTGCATCCTTGGTCGATTCCGTTGAAATGCTTTGGCGATTAAGATGTTCATCATTAAGGCCGAACATAAATCCTGCAGTAACTAACCAGTCTTTTATGACAGCCATGTCGTTAAGACTGAGTGAAAATGATTGAGCGACCGCAGGAAGTTCTAGCCAGTCTGCGAATTCATCAATTGTGCATCGCCCACCTAAAAGCTTGCCCAACTCTAAAAAAGCAGAGGAAACAAGGGTTGCTGATGCAGACGGTTCGCCGATAATTCGGTAAGAGATAGATTTATCGTTGGGCAGAGAACCTAAAACCGAGTGAATCGTAGGAGTCAATGACTTAATATCGGGAGTAACCACTAAGATTTCATCAGCTTTAACCCCTTGTTTTGTCCAATAATGAATAAGATCAACTGCGTTTTCAACTTCACGCGTATGACTAACGGTTGAGACGATACGGATTGAGTTGTCTTTTGGATCAAACGAAGACGGCAAATTATCAATGGTTCCGTCCCATAAGGCTGTTTGAATATTAGTTAATAATGTTTTAGCGGTATCACTACCAGTTGTCAGATACGTGATTGTTTGAGGATCAAAGAGATTAATTACTTCTTGCGCACGAGTGGCATATTTATCAATGAAAGAGGATTGTTTGCCTTCGTTCTTTCCAAAAGGCGAGAAAAAATACACCGTGATATCTTTTTCGTATCGATTAGCTGCATCCTTTAGGGCTTGAATACCAGTTGGTTGAAGACTTGTCGGAATGAAAAAGTGCAGGGGAGAGGGCATCCTCCGCAGATTTTCTTCATACGTGTCAGTTTTAAGAAATGTACCCAAACCAGGATCTATTTCATTGACCTTTTGCCAAAGAGACATTTGCCAGATGCTATCCTTGAGCCCGACAGGATCCTCACCTACAAGCCAGGCGGACATCCATTCAGGACGATATCTCAAGTAGTCCGAAAACGTGTCAGCTATGCGTTGCGCTAACTGAAATTTACCTAAAGAATCAGAGTGACAGATGAAGTGTTTAAGGCACGAATGCTGATCGACAAAACGGTTATCAGACAAAATCTGCCAAATTGCCCACACTAAGCTTAAAGCTTCTGCACCGCTTTGGCGTGCTGTACCCATCGTTCTGGCTTGCCAGACTTGTTGAGATTGAAACTGAATCCCTGAACAAATTCCTTTTTGGCTTGAGATATCACGTTTGAGTTTATCGGCTATGAATTTAGTGCCGGAAACCAAAGTAATGTATTGGAATGGTTTTTGATTATGAGTATTTGATAGCGCTTCATCGAATTTTTTGAAAAGCGCCTGATAACTGTTGCTGACGAATACTTTGAGCATTTTGAGCAATAACAGATAAAACTCTAGTAAATATACTCGAAAGCCAGTCATTTAACTTTAAATTAAATGATGGCTAAACAAATAATTCATGATAATGCCGATGTTTTTTAAGAAATTCTTTTGCTTGGAGCTGCCTGTCGTCCCTCGGCATGTTCATTTATTAGTCTCATATTAGATATACTACTGCCTCTTCAGAAATTGGCTTAAAACAACACTTCCAAGGAATGGACTACAACAGACCTTGAATAAAAACAAATGGTGTTAAATGGAGAACGAATGCGGCTTAAATAAAAAAACTCGCCGCAAATTGGGCTTTTTCGTTCATGGTACGCAATCACTTCAAAGCCCAACTTACAGCGGTGGGAAAGATCCCACATTTGTAGAGATTAAACTAAGTGTCTCTTAGACAATTTTCTTACGCTCCTTGAAAACTAGTCACAGCATTCCCTAGCTTCCTTGATTTCATCAAGAAGTTCCTGAGCTCTCTTACAACCATGTTGCAGAGCTTGTTGAGCAAAATCTTCGGCTTTGTCCAAATCCGATTCACCAAGATCTCCGTAATAGTAAATCTGAGCCAAAGCCAGCATAGCATTAGGATTACTATTTTCCGCTAGTTCTTGAAGAGTTTCCCATTCATCCTTAAACAGTGTTGTCGCATTATATTCATCAACTACTACGGCAATTAAATCATGCGTTTGATCAAATTTAGGATCAGATTGATCGGGTTCCCATTTCGGCGCAACTTGGCGACTAACTGCAAATCCATTGTATAAGGAAAAACTAGAGATTCTAGACAGGCGATTGAAACCATAATCTTCGAAAAGATTTAGTTCTTTCGTACCCAAAGCACCGATAATCGATTTACCATCGAACGCAGTCCAATAATCGATTAAACCGCAGAAGGCCAATCCTTGAACAACTGTCATCACCTTGAGTTTATCTCCAGTCTCACGAAGACAAGCAGCAACAAATTCAGCTTCAGTATTAAAGTATTGGACTTCATTATTTTGAACCAAGCCTAATTGTCCATCGTGTTTGTAGACTTGAAACGTCACCGGCTGATCATTAAGACTAAATTGCTCTTGTGTAAAAAGTTCTTCCTCTTTATTCAGATTATCACGCAACTTGATTTCCACCAAACAATCATCTATGTCAAGATCTGCAGTTTGTCGAAGTAACGTATCATCCTGATACTGCCAGGCATATTCCGGGTAAGATAAATCGTTATCACCGCCTTCGGTACCATCGCTGCCATTTCCATTAAGTAAACGATCTGCCTGATTGCTGCCGTTTTCAATAGCCTTACGAAGCCATTGTTCCGCCAATAACTGACTATTTTTTTCTTCAGACAGAAATCCAACCTTATATTCCACGCCTAAAAGGTATTGTGCGACCTGGTAATCCTGATCAGCTAATTCTTTATATATGTCAATATCCTCTTGGGTAAAATCAATATCCCCATTTTCTGGGAAAATAAAGTATAGACATTCCAAATCGTCATCAAAGCAGCCATCATCGAATAAATATTGATCATCATCCCAATCGATTACAACTGCACGGCGAACTGCCAGTGATTTTTCAAGTCTGCGCTTCGGCAAACTGGCCAGACCGTAAATACCTACACCACCAAAACTTTCGGACGATGCCACAAAAACAGTATCTGTCCTATCTATCTGTACAACTTCAAAATCATCATAAACTCCATCATCATCTCCAACACCGGCTACACTCAAAACTTGACGAATCGTCTCCGGATCCTCACCTAGGATTTTCTGGGCATCCTCAGCAACATGTTTCCACGAACCAAATGTTGTCTCAATATTTTTGTCACGGAAGCGAAATTTCTTTGCTTTTTTCTCAACCTGAAAGAAAACGGGTTCTCCGGCTGCATTATCAACATCAAACCATTGGTCTCTAATGATATCTTCTTTAGAAATTCCCTTGAGGTAACCAATGGAGATAATGCAATTTTTAGGCAAGTATTCGTCCATATTACGAGCTCCTTATAAAAGAAGTGAAAACTTTTTTGATCGTGAATAGGATAGCTAAAACTACTTCAGTTTATGAACAACAGAGGATGCTTGAGTACTATACATAGCCTTAGGATAGAGAAAATAAAGCAAAATGTGAAGATTTGTTAAATACAATTATTAAAGTGCATCAACCTAAAAAGCTCTTCAGAAGTTAATAGAAAAAACACTTCCGGATTCAGAAAAATTTAAGAAAGTATTTCCGGGGAAAAATTCGGTCGATCACCGAGAGAGTGTTTTTAATCTTCAGGAGGAAATACTCTATGTCCTCATAATCGAAAACTACCCATTTAATCATTCATTGCTACCCATCTTAATCTCACAGTGTTAAGCACAAAACATAAAAATGGAGTCTTATCGAATATCTTAATGATCGCTTTATTCCTAATGTTTATGGGATAAAATGCCTCATGTATTTAGGTATTTTAAAAAGCAATAATGCTACTCAAAAACTGGGAGGATATATGCCCACAACATTGAAATATCCAACAATCTTAAAAGTTGAATGTACATACTTTAACGAACTCAATGGCCAGCTTGAAGATATAGGAAAGGGATTGACAGTATTGGGAAGCCAGAAGCGCTCCGATTATGAAGATTACTACACCAATCCGATTACGACGACAAAATACGTCGGTCTAGAGATTCCTTGTGAGAAAGTTGATCTCAATACTGCATCCGAAACAATAGGGGTACCGTTGTTTATTGAGGGTATCAACTGGCAAGAACATGAAAGCGTATTTTGTCAAAAAGAGTTTGACTTTAAATCAATTAAAGATGCATGGTCTCTGGATGATTCCTCACCGACAGATGGCAGCTTACTTAAAGAGTTTCACGGTAAAGCACTAGCTGATTTCTTCTTTAATAAAAAACAAGGTCAAAAATACTTTGTTCATATTGCAAGAGCAGTTTGTACAAACGAATACAACTATGTAATGGATTACTTTAACGGTCTACGTGATAAAAAAACAAGAAAAACCCTTCGAATAGATCTACCAGTGTTCGATTTGTGCACACTTCCGAGTGACAAAGCCAATCAGGTAAATTGGGGACAATCTCGAGCCATTTCCATTCGTTATTCTTTGATTGATTCTAGCAATATCGGGGAAATTGAAAGCAGTACACAGCTTGAAGATTTACCTATCAAAACACTTGGAACGATTGTGTTGCTCAACCTTAAAGATGATACCAGTGGGAATATTGAGTTGTCTGAAGGTGACTTTAAAGAACGGACAGCTGAATGGATTGAATTATCCTCATTAAGTAAACGATTTACCGATAGCTGGCTTGTTAGACGGCAAATAACTTTTTATACAAGTCTTGAAAATGTTATTAAATCCGAAAATACCAAAGCTGATCTAAATGCTGTGGGTAAAGATCGGATTGTGACTTTAAACCAGTATGCCTCGTCGCTTAAAAGTATCCCGTTACTTGTAGATGGCAAACTTAGTTTGGACGATTTTGATTTTGCAGACAATCTTGAAGCAATGACAAATGAGAAAAAGCTGGCAATGCTAGCTAATTTACCACATACACAACAGGTTATTGATGCTAAGTTAAGTACTTCTGCAGATTGCTCAATTCCCGAAATTAAGAAGTTTGTTGACCAGTGCATTGAAATGGTAAAAGCTCAAGGTTATACCCCCTCTGATCTTTTGGGTAGTTCAGAGATTTGTGTAGAAGCCCCTATGTTCTGGTTTGCGCCTGACGAATTTTGTTACCAGGAATTCTGTCAAAAGGAAGACAAAAACCTTGGTATTGTTATCCAAGACAATGCTTCTATAGAGTTGCCGGACATAGATCCTGAGTTAATTGAAAAAATTGACTGGAGTAAGTCGAAAGCTATCACTGTCGAATACACGGTCTGCCATCCTACAGAACAAATAATGGATATTCTTACTAACAAGCTCGGCACGGTGAAATATTGCAGGGTCAATTGGACTAAGTTGCATGCTGATGAAAAGGTACTGGAGTTCAATACTGATTACGCACATGACGACTTTACTCCTAAAGTCGTGATTGCTTTTTTGCAATTTAAAGCGTAATAAAATTTAAGGCAAAGCTTTTCAGACTAAACCGTTTTACCGCTTTTGATTTAATCCGTTACGACATAATCATTATTTGTCGTAACGGATATTTCTTGGATTCTTCAAATAAACATCATTTATCAGCATTTTTTTTATTGGCTCGAAGTGTTCTAATTAGCTTGAGTACATCGCAAGATGATATTAATTTTTGAAATGCCTGACGCTCTAAAACTTTGTCCCATTCGTAAGAATGTACTGGTTCAATATGCCAGTCACAACTGTCAAATTTCACGCTTTGACTCAATGTGATATCAAGCTCTGGGCTAACACTCACCCAAGCGGTCATAAGTTTTGCTAAGTCACGTTTCCAGCTTTTACGGCTTGACACATAAAGATTGTCTGTTTTTTTATCCCAATAGTAATAAAAACCTGCTCGAAAAAGCATGTGAAGAACTTTTGCATCAAGTTCACCTGAAAGATTGCCATGAATACAATAAACAGGACGCTCATTGTAGGTAAAAAACGGTTCGGAACAACATCGCTCCATTGCCATATCTAGGTAAAACTTAAAATTTTCTGAGATAGGACTGCGCCAAAGTCTTATCAGTCTTTCATGGTACTCTGTAAATACATATTCAAGTTCTTGCTGACTCTCATAAGGAGAAAAAGGTTTTTTACCGACACGGTACAATGGCAAAGTTAAACCCTCAAATTTGGAAATGCTATCGTTGCACCGAATATGTCGTTCAAGTTGTCGTCTCAAATCAACCGTTAAAAGCGCAGCAGCAATATCTGAGGCTTCACGACTTGGGGTCTTTAATTTATCTCCTGCTTTTTGAGTCTTCGACTTTGTAAAGAGTTCTGGATGAAAAATAATATCCAAAGCTTCTTCAAGAAAGCATTCTTCCCACTTTTCTAGTGAGTCGATTGTGGTGTTTTGTCGAAGGACTGCAGTCATGCCAGCCAGAATAACTGATTCTGCTTGTCTTGCATCCCAAAGCAGTGCACCGACTTCTTGAGCAATAAGAACTCGCTCTGGTTCATCTTTCAGAATGTTTTGACTAATCTTTTTGTAGCGTTCGCTGAATAAAGCTTTGAATGATTCTTTTGTCATAATATGGTCTCAATCAACTTGAGTTCCTAAGCGTAAAAGACTCTGCATCAGTTTTTGATAGATCTAAGTTAATTTGAAATTTGTTTATACATCAAAAAATGATGTTACACATCCTAAACTAATCTTCATAAGAGATTTGAAAAAAGGAAAAACAAATGACTTTCTGCAAATTAATTCCTAATATGCCAGCCCTAACCGATTGTGGTTTTGGAATTCTTTTTAAATACTTAATGCTAGCTGCTTCTGAACACAGTATTAAATCTATTCTTATTAAGAATGGGACTGAATTTTGGGCATTAAGTCAACCCATTGAACCTCCAGAAAGCGATCCCGACTAAGAATTCAGCCGAGGCATTATGTGTGAGATAGCGGAAAAAGAGTTCGAAAAGATTCTTAAAAATAAAGACACAATTGCTTTCCATGTAAAACTTCTTTCTCCTGGCGGAACACGTCGATTCATTGAAGTGGTTGTCAACGCAAAGGGTAAAGAAAAAACTTTTGAGACTCTAAACGATTTCTTTGATTGGCTGCCGGTACACACAGGACCCGAGGAAATCAAAGCTGATGATACGTCTCGTTGGTTGCGAGATCTTTTCCGAACTAATGGCGTGGGCTTTATAGCTGTAAATGTCGACTCGCATATCGCTTTAGTGTTTCACCATGACATGATTGACCTAGTGGATCTTGATGGAGAAAACACTTGGAAGGCAAATTTTTATGGTAACTGCGATCTCAAAAAGAAGATTAAACAAGATGACGAGGAATTTAAAGAATACATTGGTCTACTTTGCTCTGCTATAGATGATAATTAATTAGAATTTTCTGAAAAAAAATTGGATGGATCCGGATAACCCAGAACAATATCTTTAACTTAAAATTGCTATAGAGTGTTCTTATAACTAAAAATTTTTTGAAGCAGTTGTTGTTAGTGATAGAACTAATGGTCCTATGTGTGCTATCCACCTAACAGGTCAAAGTGTGAACTGTTTAAGCCAAAAAATCCGAAACGATTTTTGAAAAATTAAATGATTTCTCGGACAGTTCACAACAGAAGGATAAATGAATGAAATGTATTGAAGTCGTAGCTGCAATCATTAAACACGATGATCAAATATTCGCCACTCAACGCGGATACGGCGAATTTGAAGGCGGTTGGGAGTTTCCCGGCGGCAAGATGGAAGCAGGGGAGACGCCCCAGCAAGCCCTTATTCGCGAAATTAAAGAAGAACTTGAAACCGACATTGAAGTGGGCGATCTCATTGATACCGTAGAGTATGACTACCCGAAGTTCCACTTGAAGATGCACTGCTTCATCTGTTCCATTAAGCACGGCGATCTTGTTCTCAAAGAACATGAAGACGCCAAATGGTTGACAGTCGACACTTTAGATACAGTGAATTGGTTACCGGCGGATCTCTCTCTGATTGAAAAATTAAAGTGTTACTTAAAGCGATAAGAATCTCTTTAACTTATTGAGAATTCATATTTTTTTACGATTTTCCATATAAAAGCGCATCCTTTTTAGATAGAATGGCGGACTCTAATATCATTTTTGACGGAGTTCGCCAATGCGTACAAAGCTTTTGACCCTCTCCGCCTGTGCGGTACTTATAACCGGTTGCTCTACCTTTGGACATCAACCGGAAATCAATGCTGAAGGAATCGACAGCATCTACGTTTACACAGGGATGCCCAAAAACAACGTCGAGTCCGACATTTATCAAGTTCTACTTAAAAAGACCCAAAAAGGATTAGAAGAGAAGGGCTATAAGGTCCTTCGGGAAACATCCAAATCGGATAACGCCGATGCCAAGCTCGTTACGAGAATTGAAGGAGTTCAGAATAACTACGCGGTGTTGGGCACCTACACCAAGCTTGGCGTTCACTACGAATTGCACGACGCTCAGGGTAAGCTGATTTACAAAAAGACTTACTCGTCGGATTCCCTGCCGAATTCTCAGCTTGATGATTGGCACATCGCCTTGGCGACAGATCTTGTCGCTTCAGCCTATCACAAGATCAAGCCGCCTTATGAGAAATTGGCTGACAACGTGACGGAAGCGCTTCTTGAAGATTTCCCGTCCGTTCAAGTTAAAAACTAAAAAACCGTTATCAATGAGCGCCTAATCAAAAAGCTTTCGGTCTCCGAAAGCGTACCAGGCGCTCAATCCCCAAAGCGCCACCGCGCACAACATAAAACCCGCCACCGGCAACCACTTGCCGTCTCCGTGGTAAAGCAGACCGCAGATAAAGGGGCCGAAACCCGCCAACACGTAGCCGATTCCTTGCGCAAGACTGGAAATGACTAAAAGTTGAGAAAGGCTGTTGGTCTTTTTCGCCATTAAAATCATCGCCATGCTAAAGGTAATGCCTTGGGGAATGCCGGCTAACACGCATCCCACAAAGGACCAGGTTCCGCCCAACAGCCAAAGGACAATGCCGATGGCAAAGCTTGCCGTCATAATCAGGGAGGCAGGGCGCTCTCCGCCGACCGCTTTTATGAAAGCCGCCGTCAAAATACTCGCCGGCGCGCTCACGAGTAAGAAAACAGCGGAGCCCAAGCCCGCGGCGGAGGCGGAAAAACCCAAAGTGCTCAAAATAGTGGGAAGCCACGCCACCGTCGTATAAATGGTGAGCGACTGCATTCCCATCACAAAAATGACGGCCCAAGTCAGCGGCTTTTTCAGTAGCGCCCACTGAAAGGCGCCGCCCGCCACAGTGATTCGTTTGGCGCGGGGCGCAAAAAACCACGCCGCAAGCGCCAAAGCCGCCATCAGCACCCAGAGACCTAAAGGGGCGTCCAAAGAGTCAAACGCGTCCAAAAGCGGCACAGAGAAGTAAGCGCCGATTGATCCGGAAAAACCGATAAAACCTGTGAAAACTCCCATAACCAAAGCGATGTTATTCGGAAAATAATCTCTGAGTAAAACAGGCATCAACACATTGAGAACGGCAATGCCGATTCCGATGAGAGCGGTTGCCGCAAGCATGACTGAATAAGAGAGAATAAGACGGCCTGCCGCGCCGATAAAAATCAGCGCCAAACAAATCAATACGGTGACCAGAAGTCCGAAACGTTTGCTCATCGCAGGCGCGGCCGCGCAAAACAACCCGAAACAGGCGATGGGCAACGCGGTGAGAAATCCGTAGGCAGGGTAGCCGATTTGAAGAGTTGTTATGAGTTCTTCAGCAACAGCGCCCACGCAGGTGATAGGCCCGCGCATGACCAGAATCGTCATCAGCAAGGCTAAAAAAACAATAATCGGCGGGTGAGCCGTGTTTTTAATCCCGTTCATTGGTGAAAATCAAAAAAAGACCCCGAAAGTTTAATCCTTCCGGGGCCTCGTTCACAAACGAACAGTCAGATCTGAATTAAATTCAAATTAATAGAGCTTCGAAATCACTTCACGGGCAAAAACGTCCTGGGCCTTGATCAGTTCGCCCAATTGTTTATCGTCCTTAAAGTCAATCGTCAATCCGCCTTTTTCGTGGGCTTCCTTCACAGCCGGGTCGTTCAACACCTTCTTAAAGGTGTTGACCCAGTATTCAAGCACGTCAGCCGGGACACCTGCAGGTGCAACGATGGCGCGGGCAGAACCGTACCATTGATCGTAGTAGCCCAGTTCACCCAATGTCGGCACATTGGGATAAGCTTCAAGGCGCTTCGTGTCAAAGACACCCAAGATGCGAAGCACGGGCTTGTCGCCTTCGACGAGTTTGGCCACGTCAGCGATCTTGGCGCAGGAGAAGTCCACTTCGCCTTGACGCAGAGCCATCAGCTGGTCAGCCGTGCCGCCGTAGGGAACAGCCTTGTACTTAAAGTCTGCGCTTTGAGCCAGAAGCTGAGCAGCGGTGTGATTGGAAGCCTTCACGCCGTTGGTTGAGCAGCGAAGCTTGTCATTGGCCTTGGCTTCTTTGACCAAGTCTTGAAGCGTTTGCCACTTGCTGTCGGCACGCACCACCACAACCCCGGTTTCGGTGAGGTGGTTGGCAATCGGCGCAATCTGCGTTACCTTAAAGGCGGCGTTCTTTTCGTTGGCAAGCGTGGTGAACGTGGGCAGGTTGATGTAGCCGATCGTGTAGCCGTCAGCCTTGGATTTCACCAAACGGGTCCAGCCGATCTTGCCGTCGGCACCGGGCAGATTATTGATGATCATGGCCTTGCCGATTTCTTTTTCGGTCAGGGTCATCAAAAGACGGGCGCCCGTGTCGGTGCCGGATCCTGCCTTATAGGCCACGATCACGTTGACGTCTTTTTCAGGCGTCCAGGCCTGGGCAGAAAGCGGAATTGCCATGGCCACGGCCAATGCTAAGGCTAACTTTTTCATTTTTTAACTCTCCTTTGATGAGTCATCAATTCAATCTTTCCGGGTCTGAAAATGACAACGCGTGATGAAGGTCCGGCTGTCATCACGCGTTTTATCAGTTATTTATGTTTTTCCACCATGTCTTTTTCGACTCGGCCCATAAAGAGCGGCGAGAAGATGCCAAGCACGCAAAGCGCAATGAGCATCCAGCAAAGCGGTGTGGCAAACAAAATGGAGGGATCGCCGTCACTGAGCATGAGCGAGCGGCGCAAACCGTTTTCACCGATCGGTCCCAAAATGAGACCCAAGACGATAGCCGCGGCGTTCAGGTCAAACTTGCGGACAAAGTAGCCGATGACGCCGAAAACGCACATGATGATCACTTCAACAATATTGTTGTTGATAGCGTAAGAGCCCACCACACAAAGCACCACAATGGACGGAATCAGGATACTGTCAGACAATCGGGCGATATTGGCAAAAATCTTGCAGCCCCAAAGACCGATGATGAGCATGGCAAACTGCACGAGCACAAAACCCGCAAAGAACGTGTAGGTCATGTCGGCATAGGTGGTAAAGAGCTCAGGGCCCGGCTGCAGACCGTGAATAATGAGACCGCCCATAAGCACTGCCGTCACGGATTCACCCGGAATACCCAAAGTGAGTGTCGGAATGAGCGAGCCGCCCGTCACGGCGTTGTTGGCGGCTTCGGAGCCCGCCACACCTTCAATGGAGCCCGTACCGAATTCTTCCTTGTGCTTGGAAAAACGGCGCGCTTCGTTATAACCCATGAAGCAGGCAATCGTGGCACCGGCACCCGGCAAAATACCCAAAATGTTGCCGATGATCCAGGAGCGGGTGATGGTCGGCATGATGCGCTTGACTTCGCCTTTGGTGAGCGTGAGTTTATCTTTGATCTTCGCGGCCTTGGCGCGCTCAACGATTTTCTTTTCTGCCAAAATCAAAACCTGGGACATCGAGAACAGACCGATCAGAGCGCAGGTCACATTCACACCGTTGTAGAGCGTGCTCACACCGAACATGTATCGCTCAACACCTTCCATCGGATCCATGCCGATTGCCGAGATCAAAAGACCCAAAATACCCGACATTAAGCCTTTCAGGATCGAGCGGCTTGAGACACCGGCGATGATCGTCAGACCGAAGATCGAGAGCCAGAAGTATTCCGGGCTCTTAAACTGCATCGTAAGTTCCGCGAGCAAAGGCGAGAAGAAGTAAAGCGAGATGCAGCTCAAAAGACCGCCGCAGAAAGAGGCAAAGCAGGCGACGGTAAGTGCCTTGGCGGCCTGCCCTTTGAGCGTAAGCTTATAGCCTTCGATAGCCGTTGCGGCAGAGGCGGGGGTGCCCGGCGTATGAATCAGAATGGCACTGATGGAGCCGCCGAAAATAGCGCCGCAATAGATGCCGCCCAACACAATTAAGCCCGTGGCCGGATCCATGCCGAAGGTCACCGGCAGCAAAAGCGCCACACCCATGGCAGCCGACAGCCCCGGCAGACAACCGATTGTGATACCGAGCGCTGTGGAGGCAATCATTGCAAGAAGATTGATCGGTGAGAAGGCATTGATAAAGCCCGCACCCATTAAAGATAATGTCTCTAACATGTCAGGCTCCTTTTAACCGAATAACAGTCCCGTGGGAAGCGGCACTTTAAGAAAGTACGAGAATACAACCGCCACCATCACAATCATCACGACAACGGTCATCAGGTTGTACTTCATCGGCACCTTCAGGAAAAGAAGGGAGCCCGCCAAATACAAAACCGTCGAAATGTAGTATCCGCAGAAATACATCAGAACCAGGTACACACCGATCGCAATGAACACTCCAAAGAACTGAAGGGGTAAAAATCCTTTGAATACGATCGGATAATCGTTTTCGATGTGGTGGTTTTTTCGGAACAGAAGATAAGTGCGGATGATATAAAGTGTGTTGACCAAAATGAGGGCTGAAATCAAGACCAGGGGATAGACTTGCGCAGCCTCGGGCAACTGCAATGTCATTATTAAGAATGCGATCGCAATCGCATAGATAATACAGACAACGGGTATGTCAGATTTTTTCATGATCAAGAAGAAAAATTAGAGAAGAAACGTCTTAATGTCTTTTTCAGCATTAAATGTGACACCAAAATGACACCAATATGACATTCGTGGCTCATTTTAGAGAACTTTAATCTTCAGTGACACCTTAATAACCCTATACAAACGGTCAATTCACGGCAAAAACTCTCTTTTTGCGCAAAAAAATGTTAAAGAATGTTATTTTCCCGCCCAAATTACCCAACGGTATTTTCAATTTTCTGTCGTTGAGCGGATAGCCTCGTTAGGGATATTGCCGTTAAATTGTTAACCAAAGTTTCAAAGACAAATAGGCAGAAATATGAGAGAAAATTGACAGTATCCCGAAAGCGCAGGCGCAATAATTTTCAATATAGGGGAAGTCTTTTTTAAAGACAATAATCCCGGTCTCAAGATTCCCAATTTACGTTTGCACCTGTAAAGATCATGAAAAAATCAGTCGTTGTCTTATCGGTTCTTGCTGCTCTGTCGGCTTCGGTTTTTGCCCAAGACGCCAAAGCAAGCGCCATTGATATGGTTTTAATCAAAGGCGGGGAGTACCTGATGGGCAGTCCCGCGGACGAATTTGAACGCCAAAAGGATGAAGTGCGGCACAAGGTTAAAGTCAATGACTTTATGCTTGCCCGCTATGAACTCTCCCAAGCGCTGTACCGGAAGGTAATGGGTGCCAATCCCTCGGTTCACGTCGGAAGTCAATTGCCTGTGGAAAATATTTCATGGTTTGATGCCGTTCGCTTCTGCAATGCGCTAAGCAAACGGGAAGGTCTCACCGAAGCTTATACCATCAGGGAAAACGGGGATAGAACAGAAGTTACCTGGAATCGTTCCGCCAACGGCTACCGTTTGCCCACGGAAGCCGAATGGGAATATGCGGCACGTGCAGGAACCGTTACGCCCTTTAATACCGGAGAGAACGTCAGTGCCGATCAAGCCAATTACTACGGCACTTATCCGTACCGAGACGGCCGCTCGCAGCTCTATCGCGAGAAAACGGTCCCGGTAACGAGCCTCTCGGCCAATGCCTGGGGACTATTTAATATGCACGGCAATGTCTGGGAATGGTGCTGGGATCGCTACGGCCGCTATTCCACCGAAGCGCTTTCTGATAATCCGACGGGGCCCGAAGCCGGCCGCTACCGCGTCAATCGGGGAGGCGGCTACAACGATTTCGGCAAACACCTGCGAAGTGCCTACCGTGCCGCCCATACGCCCGAAAACAAAACATTTAACCTCGGCATGCGTCTTGCCCGCAATGCCCGATAAAGGACAGAAATTATGACAAGCACTCGTCGTCAATTTTTAAATGCCGCGGCAGGTCTTTCCCTGACGGCCCTCTGCGGACCGCTTTTTGCGCAAACTACCGCCAAAGGCAAAAAACTCATCGTGTATTTCTCCTGGTCGGGCAATACCCGCTATATCGCAAACCTGATTGCCGAGAAAACCGGTGCCGATATTGTTGAACTGGAATTGGTCAAACCTTACTCGAGCAACTACAGTCAGTGTCTTGATGAAGCTAAACGCGATCAGAGAGCTGATGCACGGCCGGCGCTGCAGACCAAAATCGACAATATCGCCCAGTACGACACAGTTTTTATCGGCTATCCGAATTGGTGGGCATCGATTCCGATGCCGATTGCCACATTCCTGGAAAGCTACGATCTTACGGGGAAAACCATCGCGCTGTTTTGCAGCCATGGCGGCGGCAGGCTCGGTCAAAGTGTGACCGCAATCGGCAAACTCGCCCCGGCCTCAAACCTCACCGAAGGTCTTTCCGTACACTATCGGGGCGGATCATCCCTGTCGGCTGATATCGATAAATGGCTTAAAGCCAACAAACTCATTTAAGGAGTTTTTATGCTCAGCGGCAAAGTAGCGGATTGGATGAAATCGGGCGGCTTTTTGGCTCTGCTCTTTGTCCTTTTCGTCCTTTGCCTGGGAGCCCGAATCACGGGAATCATTGAGCACGAGATTCTGGGACTCTTTTTGTGCATTCTTCTTTTACTTCATGTCATAAGACACGGCAGTTGGTTTTTCGCCTTAAAAGGCGGGCAATGGGGAATCAGACGAATTCTCTCAACAGTCACCAATTGGCTTTTGGCACTGGGTTTTATACAGCTGCTCATTACAGGAGTTGCACTTTCTCCCGATCTTTTCGCCTTTCTTGAAATCAACTCCGACATGACAACCCGGCAGTTGCACTCGGGTGCGGCCTTTTGGCTGCTGGTACTTATTGCCGTTCATCTGGGTCTGCACGGCGCGATGATTGTCCGAAAAATTGAAAAGGTATTGGGCAAAGGCGCTCTTTTACCACTTGCAGTTTTTACTGTGCTGCTAGGAGCAATCGGTTTCATTGACCGCATGCTCTTTGAAAAACTCTTTATGGGCTTTGCTTTTGACTTCTGGGATCCGGCGCGTCCCGTATCTCTTTACTTCATTTTGTATGCAGCTGCCTGCGCAGCAATAGCCGTAATCATCCATTGGGCAGTGAGTAAGCCTCAAACGACAAATGCGCTATTCAAACAAAAAAATATAAAAGCGGAAAGCGGGGATTGATTTGAGAGGATGGCGGGGGCACTTGGAATCGAACCAAGATACCTCGGTTCAGAGCCGAGTACACTAACCATTGTGCTATGCCCCTGTCAGGTATCTAACGAACGTTAGGGCGTGAATTTTATCAGTTTAAAAAGAATTTGTGTGCAAATTTCAAAAATTTTTTCTTATAGCTTCAAACGCATGCGGATATGAGGAATCCCATCTTCTAGGAATTCCTCCGATTCCGCTCTAAAACCCAAAGATTCATACATCTTTTTAACGTAGGTTTGCGCCTCGATCACAATTTCAGAAGCTCCAAGCTTTTCCTTGGCAAAACGGATACCCTCCGCAACAATCTTAGTACCTAAGCCGCAGCGACGTTTGACGGCAATCACCCGACCCAAAGAGACTTCGGCACGGGCAACGCCTGCCGGCATCAACCGCAGATACGCTTCGATTCCATCATCATTTTCGAACCAAAAGTGATAGGCCTCCCGGTCCATATCATCGACTTCCTGATAGGCACACTTTTGTTCAACCACGAAAACAGCCACCCGGACCTTATAGATTTCAAAAAGTTCTCGGGTGGTCAATTCTGAAAAATGTTTAACTACGAACTTCATAGAGCATCGGCGCGGAAACTCCTGAATTCATTCAGGGGAGGAAGCGCCGCCTCCTTTCTGTATTCTGTTAAATAGGTTTTGCGTTTTTCCACCACAGTCAGCTTCTTGCAGCTAATCCCCGCAGAAATCCGCTTTCCGTCTAGCTTGCGAACATCAAAGTAGCCCGAAGCTCTTCGACCGAATATGAAGCCTTCTTCTCCGAACACTTTCACTTTGTCAAAAAGTCTAAAGCCTTTGATCTCGTAAGCCGCCTGATTTTTCTTTCTCAAGCCGCCCTTCAGAATCGTCAGCTTGTGAATCTGTCGATTGTGTCGACGAGTCTGCTTTTGGAAGTAATAACCGTCAAGGCGTTTCGCTTTGAGATGGCCGGCAATGCAATACGCATCGGCACAATGAGACTTGGCAATCCCATGCGAGATGCGCGAATGCTTGGTGAGATAACCGTAGGTGTTGCGGATTTCAATTTCAGGATGCATCGCCTTCAGACGATTTAGTACGTTCCAGCGCATAATCCCCATAAAGGTTTGCGCTTTAAAAGATGCTCCTCGCTTAGCCTTGAGCTTGATTTCACCGTGATGCAGCGCTTGGTGGCATGTTTTGCACAGCGTGATCAGATTGTTCGGTGCATCTCCCCCGGTACGTCTGCTTTCCAGATGATGGACATTAAGCACCGGATCTTTTGACTTGCCATGACAATGCTGACATACGTGCCCGTCTCGAAAGAGTACATATTCGCGCACGTTCCAAAAGCCAAGCTGTTCGCCTTGTTGATAGGCCTCTCCCTCAATGCCCGGGTTCTTCAAAAGCTGTGTATCAAAGGCCGCCGTTTCAATAATGATTTTCGAAACAGGCAGAATTCGAAGCACGGCGTCAATACGTGAAAGATGCGCATCGATGCGGTTCTCGACCGATGGAGCAAGCCAGCCTTTGTGTTTACTGCGCACGCGATTGTCAAAACGCGGTGCGCGATAGCGCGTCTTGCGGTTTCGGCGAGCGCGACGCAATTGAAGGCGTGCAGCCAGCAGATCCGTGATATCCTGACGGAGTTCAACTTCGGATGCGAACAGCTCGGTCTTTTCGGTGCAGACCGAAAGACCAACGTGTTTGTATCCTGCATCAACGCCGAGCGTCACCGGTTGCTTGGTTTCGCCGGTGGCGATTGTCAACTGAATGGTGAAGGGCATACGCCTTGTCACCACGGCTTTTTTCTCTTTGAGCAGAATGCGCGCTTTTGCCGGTGAGCACGGCATCAGCGGTTTTCCGCGTTTGTTTAAAACAAATACTCTCAAGTTTGCTACCTCGGTCTTTCGACCGGTTAAGATCCTTCGCCAATGTTGGAAGGGGTTTCAAGTCAGCAGCACCGCTCCTACCTCTCAGAGCTTTTAACCACCGACTGCAGAGCGCGCAACTAGGATCGACATTGCGCGGTGCCTATACATTCCCGACCAACGTAGTTCACCTCCTTAAAGGAAGATCACTAAGGCTAGTCAACCAAGGCTTT
>ERZ779866.694-NODE-694-length-37289-cov-7.303083_pt1 | contig 37289 bp, 34 predicted proteins | sample MGYA00511248_ERZ779866 | MGnify/ENA primary metagenome ERZ779866 (study PRJEB29588, sample SAMEA2155758) | human gut metagenome | biome: human gut; feature: human-associated habitat; material: faeces | place: Denmark | collected 2008/2010 ... | reverse complement strand
TTTTTTATCAATCATCCGATTATGTTCATATTATATCATAAAATAACATAATTTCAATAAACATTTTTAAAAAAATATATCTTTATAACATAATACCACCCGAAATCATCTGTCAAATTCAGCCATATTATCAATGGTTTTTACAACAATTCTAATAAAGTAATTTTAAGGTTAAATCATTTTTCCTAAAAAACAAAAGTGCGGAGAGAAATCCGCACTTTTGATAGAAAAGGATTATAAGAAAATGAAACTAAAAAACTTTTGGCATATTTATATTATGTTTCCGTCGTCATCTACATGACAAAGGTCAACAATAGCCTTTTGAATAAGTGAAACGTCTTCAACATTGATTTCTCCGTTTCCGTCTGCATCGGCGGTTTCGGTGTCAAAGTTTTCGCCGTTACCTTTCAGATAAATCTGAACAAGTGTAGCATCTGTGATTGAAAGCTTTCCGTCGTGATTTACATCGCCCTTGATGTAGGTAAGGTTTTCAAAAGCAGAGTTGAGCTGTGTCAAAGCGTTGTTTACATCATCCTGTGTTGCCTCTGTATTATCTATTACACTCTTTGCATTGTCCAAGGTGGCAACAAATGCTTTGTAGGAATTTACACTGTAAACATTCTCTGTGTCCTTAAGCTCGTTGTATCTTGCGGAAAGTTCAGACTTATCAACCTCTTTGTCAAGCAATGACGGGTCAACATCGTAGTCGTAAACCTCTTTGAATATGTCGGCATACTTAATAATAAGTTCGTGGCTTACCTCAATGGAATTTCCTACAGGCTCTGTTGGGTAAGGTGTATGGGAAATCAAGATATGCAAAATATTTGAGATAGTAGTTATAGGCTGTAGCCATTGCAACTGCATTGTTACCTCTCAAAACAGGTTTATTTTCTTCTGCGTTCCAGTCAACCTCATATGCATCCATTCCTGTTTCAGGGTCGGCAGTTATCATCTCAAGTATAAAGTTTTCGGAGGAATTTTCTCCTGTAATTCTGTCGATAAGCTCTTTTACTGTTCTTAAAGCTGTGATATCTGCATTTTCAAAATTTTTCTGTGCAGATTTCATGCTTTCATTTATCGCTGAAATTTCGCCAAGTGTATCTGCTTTTGCAATATCCTCTTTTGCTTTTTCTGTAATAGACTTTGCCTCTTCTATAGTTCCCTGGGAATAGTCCTCAGGATTTGCGGCTGTGTACAGCTTTTCAAGGATTTCAATTCTTCTGTTGACCTCTTCCTTGTCCTCTTCTTCAACAACCTTAGGATTTACGGTTACGTTGCACACCGCTGTTTTCTGTCCGAATTCTGTAGTGGCTGTTATTGTGCCTGACTGAGGCTGTCCGTCTGCAAGATATCCGGCTTTTACAAGTCCTGTCTTGTCAACTGTGATATTCTCGTTGTCTGATACCCAAACAACATTTTTGTTTGTAACATAAACCGGAAGAATTGTTGCCTCAAGCTGGAAGTTCTCGCCCTCTTCAATGGTGATATCCTCCGCATTAAGGGTGATTGTAACTGAGTCCGGGTCAACGTCCATAAACTCGTAACCAACTTCGATTTCGCCGATTACATATTTGCCCCATGAAAGATTTCCGCCGTCAACATGTATTCTCAAGGCTGAACCCTGTACAGGCTCATCAGCACATAATCCAAAATAATATTTATTACACAGGAAACCACCAAAAAATACAAAGGAGTTCTGCTGTCGCCGAAAGCTCTCAGCAGGGAAGAAAAGCAGTTAAAGAAAAACGTCGTGCCAATTCCCAGATAAATCGCAAAAAGATAATTAAATGCGTCTTTCATCATTGTGTCCGGCGTATTCATAAGTCTTAAAACAGGCTCGGTAAAAACCGTACTTATCACCGTAAATAACAGGGACAAAACCGCCGTAAGGAGTATGGAAACCGCTATTGATTTTTTTAGATATTCCTTTTTACCGCCTCCCACATACTGGGCGGTTATAACTGAAAATCCCGTGGTAAATCCCTGCGCCATTCCTATCACAAGATACATTACCGGCACGGTAAGTCCCACCGCTCCGAATGCGTCGGAACCCAAGGTATTTCCCACAATCATCATATCCACCATGCTGTAAAGCTGCCGGAAAAGACTTCCCACAAGAAGAGGAACCATAAATAAAAGTATTTTCTTAACCGGATTTCCAGTTGTCATGTCTATCGGGGATTTTTTTGCTCCGTCCATTGTTACGACCTATTGAACATAAATATTGCGTTAAAATTTAAGTTTTAAAGACATTATATATAAAAATTATTGTGTTCTTTGTCTTTGTGAGATTATACAACAGCAAATATTTTTTGTAAATGACAAAAAAAAGAAAAACATCAAATTCAAGCCGGATTTGATGTTTTTATACAAAAATTGATTTAATTTATCATTTAAAAGAATATTTTTAGGAAATCACAGACAAAAATCTTAAAATAGTTTACCCATAGCCAATCCTGCTACAATAAAGCATATTGGTTGATGGACAAGGTAAATAATATAGCTGTGTCTTCCGCAAAATTCCAAAAAAGGTATTCTGAGATAAAAAATTCTTATTTTGCTTATTTTGTCTTTCAAAATATTATAGGCAAAGTAGCCTGCAAAATACATAAATATCCACGGCAAGACCCCGAAATAATCCGAGGAATAAAAACCCTCGTTGGGAAATCCCAGAAACACCAGCCAGCTTGTGCTGTACAGGCTTTCCGGAAGCTGAATTTGGGTAAAAAACAGATTTAAGGTTCCCGAGGACACGCTGTAAAACACCACAAACAAAACAAGAGAAATCAGCAGTCCCCAAACCGCAAATCTGCCCTTTAATATTTTATGAAGTCCTGCGGTTATCAGCGCCGCCACTCCCAAAAAGAAAATTATTCCGTAATAAATCACCAGAGAGGGCATAAAAAAATAGGTGAAAAGTGTAATCAGCACTCCCGTTCCTATAAGCTTTACCGCCTGTTTCATATGACTTTTAGCCAGGCAAAAGGAAAATCCCGAAATAAAAATAAAGGTTATACATATAGTCCTCTGCCATAAGGGCACAGGAAAGGTATAGGGCCAGCGGGGCTGTTCTAAAAATATGACGAAGATATCATACACAAAATGAAAAAGCACCATATCCACAACCGCCAGCCCTCGTATGGCGTCAATCAGATTTATTCTCTTTTTCCCTTTTTCCAAATCCAATCTCTCCCATTATTTTCTTTGACTGAAGGTTATCACGACCAAATAAAAAGATTCACACCCTTATAGGAAAAGAGCAGATAAAATGTCAGGATAAAAATAACCGCTGTTCCTATGTATTTTATATAATCCTTTTTGGTTCGTTTTTTATTTTCGTCTTTCTTTTTCATTTTACCGCTCCTTTCGCAAAATCATTTTATCAGGGCAGATGATGTCCGGCACTTCTGTAAATGCTGTACCATTCCTGTCTGGTAAGGTCAACATCCGTGGCTTTGCAGATGTCTGAAAGTCTTTCCTTGTTTGTTGTTCCGGCTATAACCTGAATTTTTGCCGGATGACGGAGTATCCATGCGGCGGCTATGGCTGTATTTTTTACGCCGTATTTCTCTGCAAGGCGGTCAATCTCTGCGTTAAGCTCCGGGTAATCCGGGTTATCAAGGAAAACTCCGGCTTTTCCGTATCTGAAAGGTGACCATGCCTGAATTGTCATATTTTTAAGTCTGCTGTACTCCAGCAAAAATCCGTCGTGCATAACGGACTCCTTGTTCTCCATATTTACATTGATTCCGGAGGTAATCATTCCGGCGTTTACAATGCTGAGCTGAAGCTGGTTTATAACAAGTGGAACATTTACGCCGGTTTTCAGCAGTTCAACCTGCATCATGTTGTGGTTGCTTACGCCGAAATTTTTAACCTTTCCGCTTTTGTAAAGCTCTTCAAAGGCTTCTCCAACCTCTTCAGGCTCCATAAGTGTATCAGGACGGTGAAGCAGAAGCACGTCAATATAATCAAGGTTCATTCTTTTAAGGCTGGTTTCCACGGACTCAATTATGTGTTCCTTTGAGAAATCGTAATATCCGGGGCAGATAGCGCACTTTGTCTGGATTATCATTTTATCTCTCAAGTCCTTGTGGTTTTTCATAAATTCACCGAAAAGCTCTTCGGACTTGCCTTTTCCGTAGATATCCGCATGGTCAAAAAAGTTTATGCCGTTGTCAAGAGCGGTCATAATAAGGTTTTCAACCTGTGCATTATCAAGGGCATGTATTCTCATGCATCCCAATGCTATGGCGGAAGCATTCTCAATATCATTGCCGATTTTAATATATTTCAAGAAAATCATCCTCTCGTTTTTTACTATTGTAACATAGCAATTTTAAAAATACAATAGAAACAGGAGTGTCAATCCGATTGTAAAGCTTAATGGAATGTGGTAAAATTACATTATATTTGAGTATTGGGGGACAATATTTTGGCTTTGCCTGACTTCATAAGGGAAAAAACAACAATATGGGATTTTTTAAAAAACGACGCCACACCACTGGTTCTTTACGGCATGGGCAACGGGGCGGATATTGTAATTTCACAGCTTGAGAAAATCGGAAGAAAGCCCTCGGAAATAATCGCCAGCGACGATTTTGTCCGTGGTCAGCTTTTTCACGGTTATAAGGTGAAAAAATTAAGTCAGGCGGAAGAGGAGCTTGGTGATTTTATAGTCCTTATATGCTTCGGAACTCAAATCGACTCGGTAATAGAAAACATCAAATCAATCGCCCGAAAGCACAAAACCTATGTGGCGTATGTTCCTGTTTTCGGCGAAAACATAATGACAGAAATTTTTCTTTTAGAGAATATTGATGATATTATAAAAGCCAGAAATCTTTTTAAAGACGAGCCCTCTTTAAAAGCCTTTGACTGCTGTTTAAATTTCTATATTTTCGGAAAGCTTTTTTATCTTTTTGACTGCGAAAGCGAAAAGGATGAGGTTTTTGAAAATATTTTAAAGCTTAAAAATAATGAAAGCTATCTTGATTTAGGTGCATACCGTGGCGACACAATAGAGGAATTTTTAAAATATTCCAATGGAAATTACAGTCACATAACCGCATTGGAGCCGGACAAAAAGACATTTACAAAGCTTTTAGGCTACGGTGAAAACCTTGAAAACGCCTGCCTTTTAAATAAAGGCATATGGAACAGGGAAGAGGTTCTTTATTTTGAAAACCGCTGTGCCAGAGGTTCTTCACTTTCCGGAGAAATAAAGGGGAAAAAAGCTCTGCCCGTGGAAGTGACCACCGTTGACGCTTTGGACAGAGAATTTGATTTCACATATATAAAAGCCGACGTGGAGGGCGCAGAAAAAGAAATGCTTATGGGAAGCCTTGAAACCTTGAAAAAAGGAAAAGCAAAGTGGAACATTGCCGTTTACCATAGAACCGAGGATTTTTTCAGACTTCCCCTTTTGATACATTCCGTAAATCCCCATTATAAATTCTACATGCGCCACCATAAATATGTACCCTTTTGGGACACAAATATTTATTGCATGCCGGAGGAGTTATAGAATTAAAAATTAAGAATGAATAATTAAGAATTAAAATATAATTACGCTTTAAATTCCATAAAAGAAAAAAGCAAACTAAGAGCGAGCCATTCCAAAAAATAAGGAAAAGGTTTCGCCCGCCTTGAAACGATTTTCATTTTCAAGCTAAACCCTTGCAAGGCGGAAATAAAAAAAACGGAAATAAAAAATAAAGGTGGGATAAAATGATACTTTGTGTTGATGTGGGAAATACCAATATAACTATGGGAATATTTAAAGATAAAAAGCTTGTGCTTAAAACAAAGATTTCAACCGATAAGGGAAAAACTGCGGACGAATACGCCATCGAGATTTTCACTATGCTTAGGGTGTACAGCATCGAGCTTTCCGATGTTGACGGCTGTATTATAGGCAGTGTTGTGCCTCAGGTCACTTCACAGCTTAAAGAGGCTTTGAAAAATCTTTTCGGATGCACTCCTTTGATTGTGGGCGCAGGCATTAAAACAGGACTTAATATTAAGATAGATTCGCCGGAAACCTTGGGCGCTGATTTAGTTGTGGGCTGTGTTGCGGCGGCAGAGCTGTACCCCTGCCCATGCATTGTTATCTGCATGGGAACAGCCACCACCATATGCTATATGGATAAAAATAAAGCCATGTGCGGCGGAGCTATAATGCCGGGCGTGTCACTTTCTTTAAACGCTTTAACTACAACCAGTGCACTTTTGCCCAGCGTTTCCCTTGACGCTACAAAAAGCGTTATCGGCAAAAACACAAACGACTGTATAAAATCCGGTGTTGTGTGGGGAGCCGTGTGTATGCTTGACGGAATGATTGAAAAAATCGAAGAGGAAAGCAAAAGCGACTGCACCATTGTGGCGTCCGGCGACCTTTCTCCGGTTATTGTAAGCCACTGCAAGCGAAAAATCATTGTAAAGGACGACCTTATAATGCAGGGTCTTAGAATTATATATGAGAAGAACAAAAAATTAAATTAAGGATTGGTGATTAACATGTCAAAAAAAGAAAAGCAAATACCTTTAAAGTCGGTTATCGGTTTGGCTGTGTTTGCCCTGATAATTGTTGTTATGGCTTTCACGCCTGTGGGATTTTTGAAAACCGGAAACCTTGAGGCCTCTTTCCTGGTTGTTCCTGTGGCAATTGGCGCAATTTTACTGGGACCAACTTATGGTGCAGTGCTGGGACTTGTTATGGGTGTTGTTTCCTTTGCCCAGTGCTTCGGAGCAAGCGACATGGGTTCGGCTCTTTTCGGAGTAAGCGCAGTAAACACTTTTTTGCTCTGCGTAATCCCAAGAGTTATCTGCGCATGGATGGCAGGGGTTTTCTATGACCTTTTAAGCAAAATCGACAAGACAGGTTTTGTTCCTCAGATTGCCGCCGCTGTTGTATGTCCTATTTTTAATTTTATTCTTTTTATGCTGGGACTTTCACTGCTGTTCGGTCAGACCCCTTATCTTTTAAACATGCAGACACAAATGAACGCTTCCGGAATAGGCTTTTATTTTGCTTTGGGCGGAATGAATTTGCTTTATGAGCTTTTGGCTTCTGTGGTTTTGACAACAGGTATCAGCACTTTAATTTTAAAATTCAAAAACCGAAACAAGGTAAAGGAAGAAGTCTCCGAAAAAGACAAAAAATAAACGGTGAAAACTTATGAACAAGGATATTTTAAATACACTTTTGGATGCTAATGACTTCGTGTCCGGTCAGGAGCTTTCCGACAAGCTTGGCGTCACACGCACCACCATATGCAACAACATAAAGGAAATCAGAAGAGCGGGTTTTGAGGTTGAGTCAGTCACAAACAAAGGCTACAAAATAACCCAGAAAACCAAAAACATAAACGCCGTTCTGATAGAAAGAAATCTGAAAACAAAAACCCTGGGCAGAACCATTTACGAAACCGAGGAAACACCATCCACAAACACATATTTAAAGCAGGCGTCACTGGAGGGCTGTCCCGACGGCGCACTGGCTGTAACTCATCTGCAAACCGCCGGAAAGGGCAGGCTGGGCAGAGTGTGGAAAACAGAAAAAGACTCCTCCGCCATTATGTCCTATATCCTAATGCCGGAAATTTCACCGAAGGATATAGCCGCCGTAACCCAGGTTGTAGGACTTGCGGTGTGCAGAACCCTCAACCGTCTTTACAGCATTAACTGTGAAATAAAATGGCCCAACGACATTATCTGCAAAAACAAAAAGCTATGCGGTATACTCTGCGAAATGTCCGCAGAGCTGGACAGGGTGAACTACATAATCCCGGGAATAGGAATAAACTGTGACCAGGAAAGCTTCCCAGAGGAAATCGCCCACAAAGCAACTTCCATTTATCTTGAAACAGGGGAGCACCCCGACAAAAATCTTATTGTTGCCGAAATACTAAACGAAACTGAAAAAATTCTTTTAACCACCGGCTTCGCCTTTGACCGTCCTTTAATCGAGGAATACACATCACTTTGCGCCACCATAGGCAGGCAGGTGCAATTTTATCGTAACGGAAATCAAATGTCAGGCGCAGCGGTTGCCATAACCGGCGACGGGGAACTTGTTGTGGAAACAGAATCCCGTCAGTCTTTCCTAATAAATTCCGGCGAAGTAACCGTCCAAGGCATTTATTGATTTTTAGCTCCGTCTTTTTTAGTTCCGCCATGCTTAACTTTCATATGACGGTTAGGTTCTGCACATGGCGGGCGAGTCTTTTATTTCCGCCTTGCAGGACTTTGCTTTAAAAATAAACATTATTTCAAGGCAGGCGAAACCTTTTCCTAAGTCTTTGGAATGGCTCGCTCTCGATTAGGTTTGATTTTGAATATTAAGTTACAACCATGGTTATCTTTTTGACCATGGTTGTTTTTTTATTCCTTAATAGAACTATCCGCCCGGTAACACAATGGTAAATGATAAGATAAAACCCGTTTACGGAGATGATGTAAAAATAACATACCAACCCCCAAAATAAAAAATGGCTATGCCACAAACTTAAATGTGACATAGCCATTGTAATTTCTAAAACTAACGCTTCGCCCGACGTGTGCAGAAGTTGCTTTCATAGAAAAACCTTTGCACGTCGGAACTAAAAAACTCGCCCGACCTGTGCAGAACCTAAAGATTAGATTAACCCATGCAGGTCGGAAGCAAAAGTCTCGCCCGCCGAGTGATGTCGTTATTCAAATCTAAACCCAGTCGTGAGCGAGCCATTCCAAAGATTAAATGGAACGTCTCGCCCGACCTGTAATGTCGTTATTTAAAATAAACCCCGTCGTGAGCAAGCCATTCCAAAGATTAAACGGAAGATCTCGCCCGCCGAGCGATGAGGTTAACTCGGCGTATAAACTTTGGCTCGGCGGAATCAGAAGAAATACTTGACGCCGGACTCGAAGATTTTCTGGTCTTTTTCGAATGGTACGTTTGCGTAAAGGTTTTCGCCCTTTCTTTCGCTGTGTCCCATCTTGCCTAAAACTCTTCCGTCAGGGCTTGTGATACCCTCTACTGCGCATACTGAACCGTTGAGGTTGTACTTGATGTCGGCAACAGGCTTTCCGTCAAGGTTGCAGTACTGGGTTGCAATCTGTCCGTTCTCAATAAGACGCTTCATTGTTGCATCGTCAGCCATGAAACGTCCCTCGCCGTGGGATACAGGAATTGCAAATACTTCGCCAGGATTTACCATGCTGAACCATGGTGACTTAACTGATGTAACCCTTGTGTATGCCATATGGGAAATATGTCTGCCTATGGTGTTGAAGGTAAGGGTCGGGTCTGTGTCCTTAATGTCAACAATTTCGCCGTATGGAACAAGTCCCAGCTTGATAAGAGCCTGGAAGCCGTTGCAGATACCAAGCATAAGTCCGTCACGGTTTTTGAGAAGCTCGTTTACGGCGTTTGCTATACGTGGGTTTCTGAATGTGGTTGCGATAAACTTTCCGCTTCCGTCAGGCTCGTCACCGCCGGAGAATCCGCCCGGGAGCATGATGATCTGGGATTCGTTTATCATCTTTTCCATCTGAACGATTGTTTCTTCAATGTGTGCAGGTGTCAGGTTCTTAACAATGAGAAGCTGTGGTTCTGCGCCTGCTTTTTCAAAGGCACGGGCTGTGTCAACCTCGCAGTTTGTGCCAGGGAATACAGGGATAAATACCTTTGGCTTTGCTGTCTTGATAACAGGGGAGGAAGTGTTTCTCTCTTTGTAAAGAGGAATGTCAAACTTCATTTCAGGGCAGGCTGCCTGTGTGGCGAATACCTTTTCAAGAGGAGCTGTCCATGCGTCGATAAGTGTATCAACCGGGATGTTCTTGCCCTTTACACTGATTATGCCGTCGTCTGTTGTGATACCAAGATAGTAGTTGAGTACATCTGCCGGGAGGTTTGCGTCCTTTTCAAGCTCGAGAATAAGTGAACCGCTGAGAGGTGCGAAAAGCTCTTCAAAGCTCAAATCCTTTGCAAACTTAAAGCCAAGCTTGTTACCGAATGCGGCTTTGCATACGGAAGCAGCTGCGCCGCCCTCTTTAACTACAGATGCGGAAAGAACCTTTCCTTTTTCCATAAGGTGGAGAACCGCTCTGTACATTTCCTTGAGCTGTTCCCAAAGAGGCATAAATGTTTCTTTATTTTCAGGAACAGGAACATAGATAACTCTTGAACCTGCTTTCTTAAATTCTGCTGAAATTGTCTTGGAAGCCTTTGTCATGGAAACTGCAAAGCTTACAAGTGTCGGAGGAACGTCCAAATGCTCGAAGCTTCCGGACATACTGTCCTTACCGCCTATGGATGGAATTCCCATTTTGAGCTGTGCTTCAAATGCGCCAAGCAAAGCTGCTGCCGGCTTGCCCCATCTTTCAGGCTTGTCGTAAAGTCTTTCAAAATATTCCTGGAATGTCAGTCTTGCCTTGAGCGGGTCTGCGCCGATTGCAAGAAGCTTTGAAAGTGACTCAACAACTGCATATGCTGAACCGTGGAATGGGCTCCAGCGTGATGTTCCCGGAATGTAACCGAAGCTCATTGCTGTAGCGTCGTCTGTTTCTCCGTGGATAAGAGGAATTTTAGCTGCCATTGCTTCCTGAGGTGTAAGCTGTTCCTTGCCGCCGAATGGCATAAGAACTGTAGCTGCACCGATGGATGCGTCAAATCTCTCGGAAAGTCCAATCTGTGAGCATACCTCAAGTCTTGAAAGGTTCTTAACCATTGCTTCCTCGATTGAAAGTCCCTCAAGGCACTTAGGTGTGTGTGTTCTGTAGCAGTCCTCAGCCTTAGGAGCTGTGATGTAAGCCTGAGAAATCTGTGTAACACCGTTTGTGTTCAAAAATTCTCTGGACAAATCAACAATTCTGTCGCCTCTCCAGTCCATTGTAAGACGAGGGGATTCTGTAACAACTGCAACTGCTGTAGCTTCAAGGTTCTCCTTTTCAGCCTCTTCAATAAATCTTTCAACATCGTTCTTATCGAGAACAACAGCCATTCTCTCCTGGCTTTCGGAAATTGCAAGCTCTGTACCGTCGAGACCCTCGTATTTCTTTGTAACCTTGTCGAGGTCAACGGAAAGTCCGTCGGCAAGCTCGCCGATAGCAACGCATACGCCGCCGGCGCCGAAGTCGTTGCATCTCTTTATCATTGTGGAAACTTCCGGATTGCGGAAAAGTCTCTGAATTTTTCTTTCTGTAGGAGGATTACCCTTCTGAACCTCTGCTCCGCAGGTTTCAATGGAGCTTTCTGTGTGAGCTTTTGAAGAACCTGTTGCGCCGCCGCAGCCGTCACGTCCTGTTCTTCCGCCCAAAAGCACGATAATATCGCCCGGTGCAGGAACTTCACGGATTACATTTGACTTTGGTGAAGCGCCGATAACTGCGCCGATTTCCATTCTCTTTGCTGTGTAGCCGCTGTCGTAAAGCTCTGTTACCTGACCTGTTGCAAGTCCTATCTGGTTACCGTAGGAGCTGTAGCCTGCTGCCGCACCTGTGGTGATTTTTCTTGCAGGAAGCTTTCCGTGCATTGTGTCCTTAACTGCAACTGTCGGGTCGCCTGAGCCTGTAACTCTCATTGCCTGATAAACATAGGCTCTGCCTGAAAGCGGGTCTCTGATTGCGCCGCCAAGACAGGTTGCAGCACCGCCGAAAGGCTCGATTTCTGTCGGGTGGTTGTGGGTTTCGTTCTTAAACTGAACAAGCCACTTTTCCTCTTTTCCGTCTATTGTAACGGGAACCTCTATTGAACAGGCGTTTATCTCGTCGCTTACGTCAAGGTCCGGGATAAGGCCCTGCTTTCTCAAAAGCTTCATGCCTGCCAAAGCCATATCCATAAGGGAAACATCCCTTGTGGTGTCCTTGCCGTAAAGCTCTTCTCTTGCCTTGTAGTATTCTGAAAGTGCGTTTTCTATAACTGAACCAAGAGCCGCTTTCTCTACCTCGATTTTCTCAAGTCTTGTCAAAAATGTTGTGTGGCGGCAGTGGTCTGACCAGTATGTGTCGATTACACGAAGCTCTGTAACGGACGGGTCACGGTTTTCTGTATCTCTGAAATAGTCACGGCAGAACTCAAGGTCGGAAAGAGTCATTGCAAAGCCCATTGAGCCGTAATACTCCTTCATTTCCTCTTTGTTCCATTTTGTAAAGCCCTCAACTCTCTTTACGTTTTCAGGAGCTTCTACCGGAACATCCAGTGTCAAAGGCTTTTCAAGAGAAGCCAAGCGGCTTTCAACAGGGTTTACAAGGTAGTCCTCTACCTTTTTCATATCCTCGTCGGAGATGCTGCCCTTTAAAACAACAACTCTTGCAGTGAGAACCTGAGGACGCTCGCCCTGTGTCAGAAGCTGAACGCACTGAGCGGCAGAGTCTGCACGCTGGTCGTACTGTCCCGGAAGATATTCCATTGCAAAAATCTTCCAGCCATCTTCAACGGGAAGATTTTCTTCATAAATAACGTCTGCGTTTGGCTCGGAAAGAATAATTCCCTCTGCTTTTTTGAATTCTTCATCTGTAAGACCCGAAATATCGTATCTGTTTACATATCTGAGGTCCTCGATATTTTTCATGCCAAGATTGTGGCGCAAGTCCCACAGCATCTGTTTGGCTTCAACATTAAAGCCCTCTCTCTTTTCAACAAAAATTCTTTTAACGTCTGACATAGGCTTCTCCTCGCTTTTTCTGTCTTTTTGCTTCACCGAATTGGTTTCCTTTTACAGAACTACCCGATTACCAAAATTTTAACACAATACGACAGAGTTTTATTTCTTTATAAGAATTATATTAACCGATAATACATAAAGAAAATAAAGAATAAAAAAACAGACCTGTCAAAGCCGAAAACTGTATACAATCATCCTTTACACTAAATGGAATTTAAAATCAAAAAGCACACAAAAGCTCCCAAACAAGCCGAAATCGCAAACTTTATCCACTGTCTTGCTTTTATATTTTTGCGCTGGAAAGATGACGGCGCCTGTATCGCCTTTATAAGCTGGGCGGCTTCTCTTTCAAGCAGTTCCTTTTGTGCTGAATCAAACTCCGGACGCACCACAAGCCAGGCTTTTTCATAGTATGTGTTGCCTGTGTCGTTTATTTCTATAATCTGTCGGTTGATGCCTTTTATCATTTTTTATGTCCTCCTTTGAATTTCTCTTTTTTGATGATTGGTATTTTTCGGGGCTTGTATACATATTATTGAACATAAAAATTTTTTTACAGGCAGAAAATCGGGAAAAAAGTCACTTGTTTCCACATAGTAATTAACATATGTTGAATATTTTTTCAAAAAGGAATATATACAAAATGTATTATGCTATATTATCAACATTTATGTGGATAACTCTGTGGAAACCGTTGAAAAACCCTGTTAAAACAGGTGGTAAAACTTGAATAACACTGACTTTTTCGTTAATTCAACATAGTTATCAACATAACAAGTTATCCACATCCACATTTTCATCAGTGTATTCCACGTCAAATATTTACATTGTGTAATATTTTAGTTGTCAATAGGTTAAATAATTTTATTTTTCCGTAATTTTTTTCAAGGATTTCTTATTATTTTTCTTATTTTTGGAATAAAAAACGAATTATTATCTTAAAAAGAATTTTACCTTGAGATTTTAGAAAAAATCCAAAAAAACGTTTTTTTGCATAAAAGAAAAAAATCCGGAAAAACTAATTTTTCACCATAAAAAAATCGCCTTTGTTAAAATAATGTAAAATCCTTAAAAACTTAAATTCCTCATTTTTTAACATTGAAAATTCAACTATTTCCACACCTAAAAAAGGAAAACTCACCCATTTTTCCACCCCTTAAACATCCCAATGTTAATAACTGTGAATTATGTGAATTTTTTTATTTCCGCCTTGCAAAGGTTAGACTAAGAGATTAAGTTCGTTTCAAGGCGGGCGAGACCTTCCTATGTTTCCTTTGGAATGGCTCGCTCTCATTTAACTTTATTTTTTATTTCCGACGTGCAAAGGTTTTTCTATGAAATCGACTTCTACACACGTCGGGCGAAGCGTTAGTTTTAGAAATTACAATGGCTATGTCACATTTAAGTTTGTGGCATAGCCATTTTTTATTTTGGGGGTTGGTATGTTATTTTTACATCATCTCCGTAAACGGGTTTTATCTTATCATTTACCATTGTGTTACCGGGCGGATAGTTCTATTAAGGAATAAAAAAACAACCATGGTCAAAAAGATAACCATGGTTGTAACTTAATATTCAAAATCAAACCTAATCGAGAGCGAGCCATTCCAAAGACTTAGGAAAAGGTCTCGCCCGCCTTGAAATAATGTTTATTTTTAAAGCAAAGTCCTGCAAGGCGGTAATAAAAAACTCGCCCGACCTGTGATGATGTTTAATTTTATATCCGCCCTTTGCAGGTCGGATATAAAATCAACCTACGAGGAATCCTTCTATTATTTTTTCTTCGGCTTCTTCTTCTGTGAGGCCTAAGGTTCTCAGCTTCAAAATCTGCTCTCCGGCGATTTTACCGATTGCGGCTTCGTGGATAAGTGCTGCGTCGATGTTTCCTGCGAAAAGCTCAGGAGCTGCGCTTACTGTGCCGTTTCCAACAAGGATTGCGTCACATTCTGAGTGACCTGTGCAGCGTGTGTTGCCCTTGATTACGGAACGGAACTCCTGGTGGGAGTTGTCCTTGGCAACTGAACGGGAAATAAGGTCGCAGGCGGAATCCTCGCCGTCCATTGTTACGGAAAAGTCTGTGTAAGCTGTTTCGTTTCCGTCGGTCATAATTCTTTCAGTGATGAGAAGCTTTGCACGTGCGCCAACTGTTCCGGAGGTCTTTCTCACGGTGCTGTCAACGCCGCTTATCTGGGTTGTATCCATTTCAAGAACGGAATCCTCATCAAGAGCCACGTATGTTACAGGGTCAATTCTTCTCTGACCGTCGCCCTCGCCAACGCCTATGTGCTTTTCCTTGTAAACAACATGGGCGTTTTTGCCTACGAAAAATCTGTGAATACCGTTGTGGCTTGACTCGCTGTGGCCGTCGCTGTGAATACCGCATCCGGCAACTATTACAACATCGGAATTTTCACCTACATAAAAATCGTTGTACACAAGATCCTCAACGCCGCTGTGGGTTACACATGCCGGAATGTACACTGTTTCACCGATTGTGTTTGGCTTTATATGGATTTCAATTCCGGGATTGTCTGTTTTAGGTACTATTGAAATATTCTTTGAGGACTGTCTTCCGGCACAGCCGCCGTCCTCTCTTATATTATAGGCTGAATTTTCAAAATCTATTTCCCCGTCGGAGATAAGATTTAAAAGCTCCTTTGTAATGCTGTTCATGTTTGCGATTTCACTCATGCTGTGTACACCTTCTTTCCTTTAGGGCACTGCATTGCCTTTTCGTCTGCCAAAAGCTCAGGCAATACTTCTTCCTTAGTTCCTCTTGTTCTAACCTTGCCGTTTGCGATTACAACAATCTCGTCGGCAATTTCCAAAATTCTCTCCTGATGTGAAATAATCAAAAGAGAATTGTTTGTTTTCTCTTTAAGCTCCTTGAATGCATCGATAAGACCGGAGAAGCTCCAAAGGTCGATACCTGCTTCAGGCTCGTCAAAAACAGAGAGCTTTGTGTTTGTTCTTGCCAAAACAGTGGCGATTTCAATTCTCTTTATCTCGCCGCCGGAAAGGCTTGCGTTTACTTCTCTGTCGATGTAATCCTTTGTGCAAAGTCCAACTCTTCCAAGGATTGTGCAGTACTTATCTTCGGAAAGCTTTCCGCCGTGGGCAAGCTCCAAAAGATTTCTGACTGTAAGACCTTTAAAGCGGACAGGCTGCTGGAAAGCGTAACCGATACCCTTTAAGGCTCTTTCTGTTATATTTAATTCTGTAATGTCCTCGCCGTCAAGATAAATTTTACCTGCTGAGGGAGTTTCAAGACCTGCGATAATTTTTGCAAGGGAGGTTTTACCGCCGCCGTTGGGACCTGTAATAACAGTAAGCTTTCCCTCCGGTATTTCAAGATTTATTCCGTTTAAAATCTGCTCTCCGCCGGGGACAGACCATGTGATATTTTCAAGCTTTAACATTTGTATTTCCTTTCCGTATTCCCGGTTTAACTCCGGTGTACTTTATTTTATCTGCCAAATCCTTTTTACAAGCCGAATACAAATACAATCAAAGGAAGCTGACAAATTTCCGGCAAAAATGCCATATATATACAGTTTATATTTTATTGCAAAACGCAGATAATGTCAATTTAGTATTTACATTATCCATAGAAAATAACCGTAAAAACTCTATTTACTTTTTTCTGGAAATATATTATCATAACAGAAGAAATAAATCTGTTGCAAATGCAACAAAAGGAGATAAAAATGAATTTTTCCGACAATTTTCTTTTTGAAAATATCAAGGACGGCGACTTTCAAAAAATGATGTGCTGTTTCACTCCGAAAATAGAGAATTTTAAGAAAAATCAGATTGTCTGCGATTTCGGAAAAAATCCGGGAATTGTTGGCATTATCCGTGAGGGAACAGCCATAACAGTGCGAAACGGAATAAACGGAAACCGCACAATTTTGGAAAGCCTTGAGGAAGGGGACATTTTCGGCGAAGCATTCACAGTCTGCGATAAATTAAGCGACGGAATTTTTGTAATCTGCGAAGAGGACTGTCAGGTTATGTTTATGGATTACAGAAATATTCTGCACCGCTGTTCCTCTGGATGTCAGGCACATAACAGGCTTTTGGAAAACTTTTTCTATATGCTTGCAAGACGTTCCGTAATGCTGAGCCGCCGTGTGGAGCTTTTAAGCCGCCGCACTATAAGGGATAAAATACTGTGCTATCTCAGCATGGAAAGCTGTTCCCAAAAAACAAGAAAAATCCGCCTGCCCATGAGTCTTTCAAATCTCTCGGATTATCTCTGCGTTGACCGAAGCGCAATGATGAGGGAGATTAAAAAACTCAACGATGAGGGCATAATAAAAAGTGAAAAGAAATTTATAACCATTTTGGACAACAGTATAGATGAGGATATATAAGGAGGACGAATATGTCAAATAACAATCTTGAAATTGAAAGAAAATATCTTATAAAAATGCCCGATATGGAGGAGCTTAGAAAAGCCGAAAATTACGACTGGTCGGAGATTGAACAGGTTTATGTAAACGACACAATGGACGGCATGTTCGGAAGAATAAGGAAAAGGGGAAAAAACGGTGTTTATAAATACTATAAAACCTTTAAAAAGGACGTAACAGCCGTAACCCGTGTGGAAATAGAAAGCGAAATTTCCGAAAAAGAATATACCGACCTGAAAAAGCACTGCCGTGAGGGCTTTGGAGTTATAGAGAAAACCCGCCATGTGTTTGATTATAAAGGCTTGACCTTTGAGCTGGATATTTTCCCATTTTGGAATGATAAAGCCTTCCTTGAAGCCGAGGTTTCCTCAGAAGATACAGAAATCCCGATACCTGACTTTATAGAGGTTATAAAAGAGGTAACAGAGGATATAAACTATAGAAATTCAGCTTTGGCTGTATGGGTTTTTGAAAACACAGACCATTAAAATAATCCCCTGCAATAACTGCGGGGGATTTTCTGTAATAAATATGTTTTTACAATACTTGAAAGAGGTTTCTTATTCTGATAAGATAAAAACAGAAAAAACTAAGCTAAATGAGAGTGAACCATTCTAAAGAATAAGGAAAAGATTTCGCCCGCCTTGAAACGATATTTATTTCTTAAAAGAAGTCTTGCAAGGCGGAAATAAAAAATAAGGAGAAAAATCACATGATTAAGGGCGTTGTGTTTGATATGGACGGGCTGATGTTTGATACGGAGAAAATTGTTTTCCGCAACTGGTCCATTGTTATGAAAGAAAATAATTACGACTACAATATGGATATTTATAAGAAAACCGTGGGTCTTCGCCATGCTGAAACTGAAAAGCTTTACAAGTCAATTTACGGCGAGGATTTTGACTATCAGACACTGAGGACAAGGGTTTCCCAGATGTATGTTGAGTACACCGCCCAGTACGGCGTGCCGAAAAAAGAGGGACTTATGGAGCTTTTGGAGTTTTTAAAGGAAAATAAAATTCTGACAGCGGTTGCCACCTCCACAAGAGAGGAAAGCGCCTCAAGAACCTTGAAAATTGCAGGGGTGACGGAGTATTTTTCAGCTTTTATGTTTGGCGACACGGTGAAAAAAGGAAAGCCTGACCCGGAAATTTTTGAAAGGGCAAGGCTTTTGATTGGCACAGAAAAGGAAAATACACTGGCTTTGGAGGACAGCATAAACGGAGTTAAATCGGCGTATAACGCAGGTTTGAAAACAGTTATGGTTCCCGATATGCTGGAGCCTGACGAGGAAACTCAGAAGCTTCTGTACGGGAAATGCAAAAATCTTAAAGACGTTATCGATATCATTAAAAATGAAAACGGGTGGGAAAATTCATAAATTCATCACCTGATAAGAGAGGGCTGTCCTTGAATTTTATTGAATATTTGATATAATTATTATGTGCAGTATATTAAAGTAATTCTGTTTGCAACGGAGTGATATTTTGAAAACTATTGATATTGTTGTACCATGCTACAACGAAGAAGAAGGACTTGAATATTTTATTCAGGAAACCAATAAGGTCATTGATACCATAGAAAATTACAAATTCAGATACATACTGGTAAACGACGGAAGCCGTGACAAGACATATCTTGTTATGAAAAAGCTGGCTGAAAAATATTTCTTTGTAAAGTATCTTTCATTTTCCAGAAATTTCGGCAAAGAGGCGGCAATGTACGCAGGACTTAAACATTCAACCGCCGATTATGTTATTGTTATGGACGCAGACTTGCAGCATCCTCCTGCAATGTTCCCTAAAATGCTTGAAGCAATTGAAGAGGGGTACGACTGCTGCGCCGCAATGCGCTCTACAAGAAAAGGCGAGTCGAAAATAAGAAGCTTTTTCTCAAGAACCTTTTACAGAATTTCAAATAAAATTACAGATGTTAAAATGCCATACGGAGCGGTTGACTTCAGAATTATGTCAAGACAAATGGTAAATTCCATTTTGGAGCTTTCCGAGGTTCAGAGATTCAGCAAGGGAATTTTCTGCTGGGTTGGATTTAACACAAAGTGGATTCCATACGAGAACGTGGAAAGGGTAATGGGAACAACAAAATGGAGCTTCTGGGGACTTTTCCGCTATGCTATCGACGGAATTACCGCTTTTTCCGTGGCTCCTTTGAGATTTATCTCAGTTCTGGGATTTTTAATAAGCTTAGTTTCTTTTATTTATATAATAGTTACCCTTATTCAGACCTTGGCTTTCGGTATTGATGTGCCGGGTTATGTTACTAACCTCTGCGCTACTCTGTTTTTGGGCGGAATTACCGTGCTTTCAGTTGGCGTTTTGGGTGAGTATATCGGCAGAATTTATATGGAAACAAAGGACAGACCTATCTACATTTTGAAATATTCAAATTTTGAATGTGATAAGGGCATCTGTACTCCGTTCCCTGAAAAAGACGTGGTTGACCACGATACCGTTGAAGTTGAAGAGCTTACGGAAAATGAAGAAGCTGAAAACCAAGAGTTTGCGGAGGATTCCGAAGAAGAATGAAAGAATTTTTAAAGAAATTTTTTGACGAAAAGTTTTTTAAGTTTATAATTGTGGGCGTAATCAATACCCTTGTGGGTATGGGAATTATGTTCGGCCTTTATAATTTAGCTAACCTGAAAGCTCTGGACAGCGGCTATCTTTTTGATGATATGGGCTACTGGATTTCAAGTGCTGCCAACTACATAATCGCAAGTATTTTAAGCTACTTTTTGAATAAGCATTTTACTTTCAAAAACAAAGAAAAAGGGGGCAAACCTGTTTTGAGGTTCGCCCTGAATATAGCTGTTTGTTATCTGCTTGCCTATGGAATTGCAAAGCCACTTACAGTTTTGGTTTTGGGAGGAACTTCCCTTTCTGAGTCATTGCAGACAAATATAGCAATGCTTGCCGGCTCCGTTTTCTTTGTGGGATTTAATTATATAGGTCAAAGATTTTTCGCCTTTAAAGAAAAAGAGGATAGTTCTATAAAAGAAAAATGAACAACAAAATCAAATGAGAGCGAGCCATTCCAAAGACTAAGGAAAACGCCTAGCCCGCCTTGGAACAAAGCCTATTTCTAAGTTAAAGTTTTGCAAGGCGGAGATAAAAAATTCGCCCGCCGTGTGCAGAACCTAATCAATAAACAGAAGTCATGCACGGCGGAAATAAAAGACTCGCCCGCCTTGAAACGATGCTTATTTTTAAGTCAAAGTCTTGCAAGGCGGAAATAAAAAAATCAGGAAAACAAAGCTAAACCCGCCGCATGGCGTGAGTCCTCCGACAGATGAACCTATACAAGGCGGAACTAAAAAATACCGCCGTTGACTTTTAGGGTTACGCCGGTGATGAATGAGGAGCTGTCGTCGGCTAAAAATTCTACGGCTTTCGCAACGTCACGAGGAGTGCCGAGACGCTGAACGGGAGTTTCTTCACGGAGACCTTCCAGTGTTTCCTCGTCGAAACCGCTCATCATGTTGGTCATGATAACGCCCGGGGAAACACAGTTTACTGTAATTCTTGAGGGGGCAACTTCCTTTGCCAAGGCCTTTGTAAGTCCGATAAGTCCGGCTTTTGCGGCGCTGTAGTGGACTTCGCAGGAACCGCCAACTTCACCCCACATGGAAGCGATGTTTATTATTCTTCCGCTTTTTTCGTGTATCATATAAGGGAGAACCGCACGGCACATGTAAAAAGCACCGGTAAGATGAGTGTTTATCATGTTGTACCAGTCCTCGTCGGTTATGTCGGTGAAAAGCTTCTGCTGGGCAATTCCGGCGTTGTTTACAAGAACCTGTATTTTTTCAAAGGATGTGGCGGCGGTTTTTACCACGTTGTTTACATCCTCGGGGGACTTGACGTCGCATTTCATAACAAGCACCTGGACGCCGTAATTTTCCCAGATAACCTGGGCGAGATTTTCACATTCCTCACGGTGGGTGTTGTAGGTGAGAACAAGGTGGTATTTCATTTTTGCCAAAGCCACGGCAATGGCTCTGCCTATTCCGCCGGAAGCTCCGGTTACAATGGCTGCGCTCATAATATCAATCCTTTCGCATATATTTTTTAAGGCAATTATAACCTATCGGTTTTATAAATTCAAGTTTTTAAGAGAAAAAATAAGAAATTCAGTATTTATTACTGTTTTATAAATTTAATTAACAAGTCAGACAGGAGAATTTTTAATGAATATTTGTATTTTTGGTTCAGCCAGCAATAGGATTGACCCATCATATATTGAAGCTGTTGAAAGCTTAGGCGAAAAACTTGCAAATCTGGGCCATGCTCTGATATACGGAGCAGGCTCCGGCGGACTTATGGGAGCTTCCGCAAGGGGATTTTACAGAGGAAAAGGAAAAATAACCGGAATTGCCCCGGAATTTTTCACAGAAACAAAGGTTGACGGAGAGCTTTTCGAGCAGTGCGACGAGATGATTTACACAGACACCATGAGAATCCGCAAGCAGAAAATGGAACACGCCGCAGATATTTTCGTGGTTGTTCCCGGCGGCTTGGGAACCTTTGACGAGGTTTTTGAAATCCTCACATTAAGACAGCTCAGACAGCTCAATAAGGAAATTTATTTTTATAATATCAACGGATATTACGACGAGATGTTTGCTTTTCTGGAAACCTCAAAAGCTAAAGGTTTTATATCCCAGAATTTCGAGGACCTGTTTACGGTTTTCAACGATGAAAAAGCTCTTCTCGACGCTATTTCAGCTATAGATAAAGCTTAATTATTAAAAATTACACGGCTCTGTTGCAATGATTTTGCGGCAGAGCCGTTTTTGAATTGTATAATTTTTTATGTAACTCTCTCACATATTATGGGAAAAGCACTTTACAAAATAACTTTGCTGTGGTATTATCTCTATATACCCCACGGGGGTGGTGTATTTTTAATGAATAATCAAGGGGTGATATAAATGAAAGAAAAATACGATATAACGGGAATGACCTGCAGTGCTTGCAGTGCTCATGTGGAAAAGGCTGTCAAAAAGCTTGAGGGCATGAAAAATGTCAGCGTAAATCTTTTGCAGAATTCCATGACGGTTGAATACGATGAAAGTATTTTAACTTCACAAAATATTATAGATGCGGTAGTTGATGCAGGATACGGAGCTTCCCCTAAAGACAACGGAAAAAACACCGGTTCACCGGTACAGACAAAAAAGGAAAACACAGCAGAAAAGAGTGCAAAGGACATGAAAAAACGACTTATCAGCTCTTTGTGCTTTTTAGTTCCACTTATGTATGTTTCAATGGGGCATATGCTGGGCGCACCATTGCCGCAGATTTTAAGTCCGGAGTTTAATCCCTTAATCTTTGCGCTTGTTCAGCTTTTCCTGACTCTCCCTGTAATGTATATAAACAGAAAATATTTTAGAAACGGCTTTAAGACACTTTTTAAAGGCTCACCAAATATGGATTCACTTATCGCCATAGGCTCGGGAGCTTCGGCGGTTTACAGCATTTACGTTATCTTTAAAATGGCGTATTCAATGGGTTTTGGCGACATGATGACAGCCCATCACCTTGCAATGGATTTGTATTTCGAGTCCGCCGCAATGATTCTGACACTTATCACCTTGGGCAAATACTTTGAGGCACGTTCAAAAAAGAGAACCTCCGACGCACTTACAAAGCTTATGAACCTTGCCCCAAAAACCGCTGTGGTTGAACGAAACGGTGAGGAAACAGAAATCCCCTCGGAGCAGGTTACAGCCGGCGACATAGTAATTATAAAGCCGGGACAGAGTATTCCTGTTGACGGAATTATTGTTGAGGGACGTGGCTCTGTTGACCAGTCAGCCATAACCGGCGAAAGCATACCAGAGGAAAAAACCGTGGGCAGTGCCGTTATCGGCGCAACGGTAAATAAAACCGGTTACTTTAAATTCAAAGCCACAAAGGTTGGCGAGGACACAACACTTGCCCAGATTATAAAGCTTGTTGAAGAAGCAGGCGGCTCCAAAGCTCCTATAGCAAAGCTTGCGGACAAAGTAAGCGGTGTTTTTGTACCCATAGTAATAACCATTGCGGTAATCACTGCCGCTGTGTGGATGATTTTGGGCTATCCTTTTAATTTCGCTTTGACAATGGGAATTTCCGTGCTGGTTATCTCCTGCCCCTGCGCTTTGGGACTTGCCACGCCAACAGCCATTATGGTTGGAACAGGAAAGGGAGCGGAAAGCGGAATACTTATAAAATCCGCAGAAGCCTTGGAAACCGCACACCTCATAAACACAGTTGTCCTTGACAAAACAGGAACAATAACCATGGGAACTCCCATAGTCACAGATGTTATTCCTGTAAAGGGCGAAAGTCCGGAAAGTCTTGTTTCCCTTGCTCTTTCCCTTGAAAAGCTGTCTGAACACCCATTATCAGACGCAATAGTGAAATACGGAAAAGAAACAGGGGCAAAAATTCTCGAAGCCAAAAACTTCTTTACAAAAGAGGGCGAGGGCATAGGCGCAGAGATTGAAAGCAGAAAAATACTTGCAGGAAATCTCAAAATGATGCATAATAACGGTATAGCCACCGACAAAGGGGAAGAAACCGCCTCAAATTTGGCGCAGGAGGGAAAAACTCCTTTATATTTCGCCGCAGACGGAAAGCTTCTTGGCATTATAGCCGTTGCGGACACAATAAAACCGTCAAGCCCACAGGCTGTTGCCGAATTTGAAAAAATGGGAATTGACGTTGTAATGCTCACCGGCGACAACGCAAAAACCGCAGAGGCTATAAGAAAGAAAGCCGGCGTAAAAAGAGTTGTGGCTCAGGTTATGCCACAGGACAAGGCGGCAGAGGTGCAAAGGCTTCAAAAAGATGGCAAAAAGGTTGCCATGATAGGGGACGGAATAAACGACGCTCCGGCTTTGGCATCGGCTGACGTGGGAATAGCCATAGGCGCAGGCACTGACATAGCCATAGAATCGGCGGACGTTGTGCTTATGAAAAGCGATTTGCTGGACGGTGTAAACGCAGTAAAGCTCAGCAAGGCTGTTATTAAAAATATAAAGGAAAACCTATTCTGGGCGTTTTTTTACAACGTAATAGGCATACCAATAGCCGCCGGTGTTTTTTACTGGGCAGGACTTACATTAAACCCAATGATAGGTGCGGCGGCAATGAGTTTCAGCTCTGTATTTGTGGTTTCCAACGCTTTAAGACTTAAATTTTTCAAGCCTCTTAAATCCTCGGAATACTGCTCAGGTGCTTGCCCCATAAACAAAAAAACAGACAGTTCGGTAAGTGTTTCATATATTGAAGCTTCAACAGAAAAACAAACCAAAAAAGAAAAGGAGAACAAACAAATGAAAAAGACAATTATCATTGAAGGCATGATGTGCATGCACTGCACCGCAAGAGTTCAGAAAGCTTTAGAGGACATAGACGGAGTAACAGCCCACATGGATTTAGACAAGAAAGCCGCATATCTCACACTTGAAAAGGAAGTTTCCGACGAGGTTTTGACAAAGGCAGTTACAGACGCAGGATATCAGGTAGTTACAATTCTTTAAAAGAATAATTCCACAGAGAAAGGCGGTAAGAAAGATGAAAGCGGACAAGAAAAAGGTTGAAATCCTTATAAAAACCGCAAAGGGACAGCTTGAGGGCGTTTTGAAGATGATAGAAGATGACAGATACTGCATCGACATTTCAAACCAGATAATGGCGGCAAACGCCGTTTTAAACAAAGCCAACCGTGAAATCCTCGCCGCCCACATGAAAAGCTGTGTTTTAGAAGCCGCAAAAAGCGACGACGGCGAAGAAAAAATCGACGAACTAATCAAAGTCATAAACAAACTTTTTTAGTTCCGACCTGCAAGGGCTGTTTTAGGAAATAAACGTCTGCACAGGTCGGGCGAGACCTTATTTTTTATATCCGACCTGCAAAAGCTTCTTTTATAAATAAACTTCATTTCAGGTCGGGCGAAACGTTGGTTTTTGAAATTACAATGGCTGTGTCACATTTAGCTTTGTGGCATAGCTATTTTATTTATAATAAACATTGACTTTTTAAGTTATATTGTATATAATAAAATTAAAATAAAGCCTTAACAATTAAATTTAAAGGTTGTGATTCCAATGGACATACAAAAATCAATTACATTTTTATAAGGGGTTGATTTTATGATGAAACGTATTTCCTGCGGAATTTTAGCGTTGATTTTAACCGCCGTTCTTTTCTGCGGATGTGGAACACAGCAAGGAAATCAGGAAATAAAAGCAGAGGAAATTGAAAAATATTACTCACAGTACGCCCCAAAATTCGGAGAGGATGTAAGGGCGGTTACAAACGAAGAGGTTCTGGCTCTCTGCGCTGTTGATGAGTAAGCCACCGAGCTTTATAAGAAAAACATTGACAAAGAGTATCCTCAGTGCGTTATCTACAAGCCCACGCAGGAGCTTTTGGAGATTCTTCCCGACAATGTTATAAACTGTCGAATAGACAAAATGATACTCCAAGAGGGTGGCCCTGAGCTTGTCTATGTGGACTACACAGACGACAATCTTACAAGGGTTATCGCCTGCTATTACGAAAACGAACTGAAAACCCTCTCCATATACTTTGAAGCAGATGATTTATTTGTGGAAATCCAGGGAGATAAAGGCTATAAAACAGAAGATTTCCGAAACGGAAAATAAATTAAACTTTAAAAATATTTAAATAAGGCGGCAGTGGTAAAATATTACTACTGCCGTCTTTCTTCTTTGAATTTAATAGATTAAAATAAATCAATGTGCTATAATTTAATAAGATATAAAGCTAAATAAACCGAAAGCGAGCCATTCCAAAAAATAAGAAAAACGTCTCGCCCGCCTTGAAATGACGTTTATCTATTAAAAAGAAGTCTTGCAAGGCGGAAATAAAAAAATCGGAAATAAAATAAATAAGGAGGGGTTAGAATGGCTGTAAATCCGTTGAGTATGGAAAAAAACGATTTAACTCAGGGCAGTTTGGTTAAAAGGGTGGTGTTTTTCTCGATTCCCTTTTTGCTTGCCAATATTATACAGGCTCTTTACGGGGCGGCGGATTTATTTTTTATAGGTCAGTACTGTCCGGCGGAAAGCGTTGCGGCGGTTTCCACGGCAACACAGGTGACACAGATAATCACAAGCATTATTTCAGGTCTTACTCTGGGCGGAACTGTGCTGGTGGGCAAATATGTGGGAATGAAAAGGGAAAAAGAGGTCAAGGAAACAATAGGAACTAATCTGACATTATTTTTCTTTGTAGGAATTATTCTTACGGTTCTGCTTTTAACCTTTGCAGAGCCGATACTCTACGCCTTGCAGACCCCGGCGGCGGCTTTTGCAAAGGCAAAGGAATACGTGTGGGTCTGCGGTTTCGGCATAGTTTTTATCTGCGGATACAACGCCATAAGCGCAATTTTAAGGGGATACGGTGACTCTAAAACTCCCCTTATATTCGTGGCTTTTGCAGGGGTTTTAAATATTATAGGTGACTACATATTTGTAAAATATTTTCATATGGACGTAAGCGGTGCGGCTTTGGCGACTATTATTTCCCAGGGTGTCAGCATGTTCTGCTCAATTATATATCTCAATAAAAAGAAATTTATCTTCACCTTTAAGCTTTCCAATTTTAAAATCGTAAAGTCGAGAGCCATAGAGCTTGCCAAGGTGGGAATCCCAATAACATTACAGGAATGTATGGTTAGACTTTCTTTTTTGTATCTAACCTCGGTGACAAACAGTCTGGGAGTTGCCGCATCCTCAGCGGTGGGAATTGCTTCAAAGTACGACGTTTTCGCCATGCTTCCGGCAACCTCGGCGGCAAGCGCATTGGCTTCCGTGGTAGCACAAAATTACGGAGCAGGAAAATACGACAGAATGAATAAATCACTTTTGGTTGGCGTGTGCTTTGCGCTTCCAATTTCTATGTGCTTTTTCCTGTGGGCGCAGATATCACCGGAAACAATGATAGGACTTTTCACAAAGGACGCAGAAACCATAAGTGTAGGCGTGGACTTTTTCAGAACATGCAGTTATGACTATATAGCGGTGCTGTTTGTGTTCTGTTTCAACGGCTATTTAAACGGCAGAACAAAGACCCTGTTTACAATGGTGAGCTGCTGTTTCGGAGCATTGGCTTTGAGAATGCCTTTGATTTACCTTGTGTGCAAATATTTCCCCGGAACACTGGGAATTATCGGAACAGTAGCCCCGACAGTTTCCGGAATAATGGCGGTTTATACATTTATTTATATCATGCATTTGATTAGAAAACAGAAAAGGGAACAGATAACCGTTAGCGCTTATGAATTTGAATAAAAACATAATTCTATAAAAGAAAATAAAAACAGCCATGGTTCAAAAATAAAACCATGGCTGTAAATTTATAATATTCAAAACAAAACCCTATCGAGGGCGAGCAATTCCAAAAACTAAGAAAAACGTCTCGTCCGCCTTGTAACGACGTCTATTTCCAAAGCAAAGTACTGCAAGGCGGAAATAAAAAACACTCCGTCAGGAAATGGAAGTTAAAACCGCCGCATGGTGGAAGTTTTCCGTCAGATGACCCTTTCCAAGGCGGAACTAAAATCCTCTGCCGCCGCCACCGCCGTGGGTTCTGCCGCTGGAGCTGGTGTGGGTGGATGAACCGCCGCCTGAGCTTCTGCCGGAACCTCCGCCGGTGTTTCTGGGGATTTTTGTAACAACAACACGCTTGTCAACAAATACATCGTTGCGGTTTTTAAGTGATATTCTTTCAACCGCTTCCGGCGCTGTTGAGTTGCCCTGACCGAATTTTTTATACTTCTGTCTTACTGTAATCAAGAATATGGCAATAACAACTACAAGAACTATAAGGGTGGGAAGCCATGTGACTTTAAGACCGGCAAGCCACTTGTGCCGGAAGCTCTCGTATTTCACGTTTCCGTTTTTGTCAAAGCCGTGGCCGTCCACTATCCAGCGGTTGCCCTCGCCGTCGATTACAAAGCCTTTTTCGTCTGTGTTTTTCGGCAGACTGCTGTTGATAAAGCTGTCCGCAAGACCGTTTACATATTCGTATGCGCCGCCTATGTTGTCGCTGTCTCTGAGGCAGTCCTCAATACTGTCGTAAATTTTATCCATGTAATCGTCGTTTACACCCTGTATGGCGTTGCCGCAGGTGGAAATGCAGAACTGACGGGAATTCATATCCACTACAAGTAAGGCGCCGCTGTAATTGTCTTCCGCTTTGCCGAAACCGCAGTAATCGTAAATATCATCGGTTATAGCCTGCATATCCCACTGTTCAACTCCTAAGGTGTTGGTGACAATACCGATATCCCAGCCGGTAAGGGATTTTACTTTCTCAATCTGCTGATTTAACTCTTTTTCTTGGCTGTCGGTGTAAATATCCGCCAAGTCAAAAACACGATTGTCTGTGTTTGAAGCGTCGATGCCAAGCTCCGCCCAGCGTGACTCAGCGGATGTAAAAATCATACATGAACACATAAGTGTGAGGGAGATAGCCAAAGCTGAAATTTTTGAAAGTATTTTCATATTATCATACCTCCCACTGCGCCCAATGTAAGAATTATAAGTCCGATTATAAGGGCAGTTATAGCCACTTTTCTTTTGGACAAAGGCAGTTCTCCGTAAACCTTACCTGTCTGACCGTTCATTCCGTAAACATAGATTTTTCCCAAATATTTATAGGTCACCATCCAAACAGGAAGCAAAGTATATTTCCACTTTCTTTTTCTCAGGTCAGCTACAAAATTCTGCATATGTACGGTAGTATATCCGTTCATTGTGCTGCGCACCAGATTTTCACAGCGTCTTCTTGACTCTGCGTCTATATCGGCTGAAATTTTATCCTTTTCAATATCACGCTTTTCTGCCTGATATCCTGAAAGATATGCCATGGAAAAATCTCTAATTTTTGACAAATCATAGGGATGTACGTGCTTTAAAAGGAATGCGTCCTCCTTGCTTAAAGCTCCTCTTATCATATTGTCAATATCAGCGTCGCCCTCACGGAAAACCTGATAAATCTGTGTTTCAGTATATCTTGAATCTCCCACAGTCCAGCTTCTGACCTTTTCGCCCCTTGCAGTTGCGTTTACATAGGTTTCGTCATCTGCGTACCAGTAGGGGAAATACACGCCTGTGATTTTCTCAATCTGTTTTTTGTTCCAAAATCCGGTTGGAAGAAACTTTTTCTTTTTGCAGACCTTTGAAAATTCCTCAATAGCTTTTTCCTTTGAAATTTCAAAGGGGATAACGCAGTCCGGCTTAAAATCTCCGGAAAGTCTTCCCGCAAGCACAACTGGATTATGACAGTAAAAGCATTCTGTCGCCGCTGTTGTGTCCGTTGTGACAATCTCTGCGCCGCAGGACGGACAGGTATAATAAACCGCCTCTTTTTCAAAGGAATCGTCCTGTTTTGTTTCTTCTTTTTGTTCTTGATTTTTTGTCCCTGTATTTTCCTGCTGAGCTTTTTCCGCTCTATCGTTTTCGTTATCTCCAAGAGCCTCGTCCATATCCTTATATTTTTCAATAAGCTCCTGTTCGGTAAACTCGGAATAACAATAGTCGCAGTCAAATTTCTGTTTATCAGCATCAAAAGTCAAAGGTCCACCGCAGTTGGGGCACTTATAACTAACAACCGCCATTCTATGTTCCCTCCCTCTTTTTTTAATTCCGACCTGCAAAGAGAGGATATAAAAATAACCTTCCGTTTCAGGTCGGGCGAGACCTTTCGTTTATTCTTTGGAATGGCTCGCTTTCTATTGGGTTTATATTATTCTTTTACAGAATAATTTTTACGGTATGGGTTACTTTTTATTTAACCTCATAACACACAACGTGTGATTATAAACAACAACCGTGGTTAGAAAGTCAATAACCACGGTTATTCACGGATTTATTAAATTTAAAATATTAACCAACCAACCTAAATGCAAGCAAACCATTCTAAGTCGCTTAATATAAGGTTTCGCCCGACCTGTGCAGAATTTTATTTCCTAATACAACCCTTGCAGGTCGGATATAAAAGAAACAGGTCGGATATAAAAATTATAATTTGTTTCCGCAGTTGGGGCAGAATTTTGCTGTCGGGGGAACTTCGGTTCCGCATTCTGTGCAGAAACGCTTTGTGTTTTCCGGCTTTTTGCTTCCGCAGTTTGGACAGAATTTTCCTGTACACTGGGTTCCGCAGGAACAAAGCCAGCCGCCCTCTGCCTGTGGCTGTGACTGCTGCTGAACCGGCTGGGGCTGTTGTGGCTGCTGCGGCTGCTGTTGCTGCATTTGCTGCTGAGCCATATTGTTCTGGTGATAGCCGCCCAAAATTCCGGCACCTGCGTTCATTCCGACGCCCATGCCCATAAAGCCTGCCATTGCGCCGCCTGCATTGCTTCCGGCATCCTTAAGACCCTCGGAAATATTTGCGGCAACGTAGCCCTGCTGAACTGCCTGGTCGGAAAGCATTGCGCCCTTGTTTCTCATGTTGATAAGCTTCTGTGATTCCTCGTCGTAGGAAACCTGAATACTTACAGATCTTATCTCCATACCACGGGCATTGCCCCAGTCCTCATCCAGAGTATCCGCCATATATTTTGCAAGCTCTCTGGTTTTTGAGGTCACGTGAGAAATTCTTATACCGTCCGCAGACATCTGGTTAAATGCAGATGAAAGGGCGGTCAAAAACTCGCCTAAATACTGTTTTCTGTTAAGCTCATTGAAATCAACGGAAAGATTTTCCGTAACAGCGTCCTTGCCGATTGCCTCAGCATAGAACTGCAAAGGATTTGTGATTTCTATGGAATACTGACCATGAGCACGCATAAACAGTTCGCTGTTATAGAAATTATCAAAATAGTTCAAAGGATTAGGCGTGCCGAAGTTGATACCTTTAAGCTCCTGAAGATTTATATAGAAAACCCTCTGAGCCTGTGGTGTAACGCCGCCGTACTTAATTCTTGAGAAAGCCTCTTTCAGTGTATCTTTAAACTGGCCGTTAAACATAGACGGCATAGAGCTATTGTCAACCTTATAATATCCCGGCTCGGCTGTATAGTCAACAACCTTTCCTCCGTCAACAAGCATCATAAACTGCTTATCGTAAACGTGGATAATAGAACCGTTAGAAACCGTGTTGTCTGTTCCCTTGGTGTTTGAACCTCTGCCGCTTCTTTTGCTCATAAGCTGGCCCGGAACAAAACAGGTGGAATCGCTCATTGGTGCAGGTTCGATAACCTCCAGCCACTGGTCGGCAAAACCTCCCGAAACAGTATCAACCAAAGCCTTTATAATACCCATAGTTCTCACTCCTTTTTATTTTTTATTTCCGATTTTTTTATTTCCGATTTTTTTATTTCCGATTTTTTTATTTCCGACCTGCAAAGGCTTATTTTAGAAATTAAACATCATTTCAGGTCGGGCGAGACCTTTTCCTTATTATTTGGAATGGCTCGCTCTCTGTAAACTTTAATAATTCTTAATTTTTAATTCTTAATTATTCATTATGAATTAACTTCATTCTTCTATATCAATAAACTTCCACGTATGGATATTTATTTCTCTGACGCCGGTTCCGCAGTAGTCGCAGAACTTCTGGCCTATTGACTTTATAGGTGCGCCGCAGTTGGGGCAGGTAAGTCCCACCGTTCCGCTTGTATGCTCTAATAGCTCATCCTCGTTTTGAATATGCGCCAAAGTCACCGTAAAAGCGGTCTGGGTTTTATAATTTTTATCGCCCTCAAGGATTTCGCCCTTTTCGTCCTCCACATAATGTATATAGCCCACGGCGCTCTGAAATTCCACATAACAGTTGCCGTTTTTCTTTATGTAGTTGCTTATCTGCGTGTCGTGAATTACGATATTTTTACTATGGACGGTCTTTTTTGAATTTTTTAAATCCTCGATAACCGCCTTAGTTTTATTTTCAAGCTCACGGGCACAGGGCAAAAGCTTTGAAGCGTCCTTTAAAGCCACCGCCGAAATATAGCTTCTCAGCATATTTTCGGATTTTTCTTTGTAATGCTCATAGTGGAACTCTGGAAAATCTCTTTCAATCCGGGGGAGAAATATGCTGGTCATGGCTTTTAAAGACTTAGGCGTTTCCGCAAGCATTTCCTTTTGCTGTCTTAAACCCTCGGCGATAGTGTTTGTGCCGAAAGCCTGTCCGGAAAAATTCCTGACCGCTTTTTTAGCCTTAACCACAACATAAACCACCGCCAAAGCTATTACAGCCAAAATTACAAGCCACCCATACCAAGGCATAAATCTCACCTCTGATTTTTTTAAATTGTATGCCAAATGTTGGAAGAAATTTAGGGATTCCAAAGGAACCACTTATGACCAACTATTGACACAGAGCCTTTTTAATTACTCCTCGTCCTCGGCTTCAACAACCTTAATTCCCAAAATATCAAGGTTAGCCTTATCAACCACAGATGGGCAGGCTGACATAATTTCGCTGGCGTTCTGAACCTTCGGGAATGCTGTAACATCTCTGAGGCTGTCGGCTTCGCACAAAATCATTGCAATTCTGTCGAGACCTATGCCCATTCCGCCGTGTGGCGGAGCACCGTATTTATAAGCTTCTACAAGGAAGCCGAATTTTGCTTCTATCTCTTCGTCTGTAAGCTTCAATGCTCTGAACATCTTCTGCTGAAGCTCATAGTCTGTAATTCTTATAGAACCGCTGGAAAGCTCTGTTCCGTTCAATGTAAGGTCATAAGCCTTTGCAATAACCTTGCCCGGGTCGGTATCAAGATACTGCAAACACTCCTCACGAGGCATTGTAAATGGGTGATGCATTGCAACCCACTCGCCGCTCTCTGAATCGTACTCGAAGAACGGGAAGTCCACAATCCACAGGAAAGAAAATCCCTTTGGAATGATGTCAAGCTTCTTAGCTACAGTAAGTCTTAATGCGCCCAAAACCGGCAATGTAACTGAATTTTTATCTGCAACCAAAAGCACAACGTCGCCCTTTTCTGCGCCCATTGCAGCAAGGATATTTTCAAGCTGACCCTCTGCCATAAACTTAGCAAAAGAGCAGGTTGGCTTATCCTCAACCCATCTTACAAAAGCAAGACCCTTAGCGCCGATACCCTTTACATATTCGGTGAGCTTATCAATTTCTTTTCTTGTAAGCTTAGAAGCTGCGTTCTTTGCAACAATACCTCTTACGGAACCTCCGTTTTCGATTGCGCCCTTGAACACGCCGAAGTCGCAGTCCTTAACAAGCTCTGAAATATCGCATATCTCCATACCGAAGCGGATATCAGGCTTATCGGAGCCGTATCTCTCCATTGCGTCCTTATATGTCATTCTTGGGAACGGAGTAGGGAGCTCCTGACCCAAAACATCCTTAAACAATCTCTTGAAAAGACCCTCGTTTATCTCCATGATTTCATCCATATCGACAAATGAAAGCTCCATATCAATCTGAGTAAACTCAGGCTGTCTATCGGCTCTCAAGTCCTCATCACGGAAGCATCTTGCAAGCTGGATATATCTGTCATATCCTGCAACCATCAAAAGCTGCTTATAAATCTGAGGTGACTGGGGGAGAGCATAGAACTTGCCCTTATGAACTCTTGACGGAACAAGGTAATCTCTTGCTCCCTCGGGAGTTGATTTCATCATCATAGGTGTTTCAATCTCTATGAATCCGTTCTCATAGAAATAATCCCTTGCAACCTTGGCGATTTTGCTTCTCATCATTATATTTCTCTGAAGCGGACCTCTTCTCAAGTCAAGGTATCTATATTTAAGTCTTAATTCCTCGTTTGTATTTGTTTCGTCCAAAATTTCAAAAGGAGGTGTTTCAGCCTTGGAAAGAACTCTGAGGTCTTTTACCTCAACCTCAATTTCTCCTGTTGGAATTTCCATATTTTTAGAGCTTCTCTCTCTTACAACGCCCTTAGCTGCCAAAACGTATTCGCTTCTTGCAGCAAAAGCCTTTTCAAAAATTGTTCTGTCTGTTTCGTTGTCGAAAGCAAGCTGAACAATACCTGTTCTATCTCTAAGGTCGATGAAAATAAGCTGACCCAAATCTCTCTGTCTTTGAACCCATCCGCACACGGTAACCTCTCTGCCGATGTCGGATGTTCTCAAGTCGCCGCAATAGTCAGTTCTTTTCAACCCCGTCATAAACTCTGCCATTTTTTCTCATATCTCCTTTATTTTAGCTCCGCCATGCCTAACCTCCAGATGACTGTTAGGTTCTGCACATGGCGGGCGAGACCTTTATTTTATTTCCGACCTGCAAAGGTCAGTTTAAAAAATAAACGTAATTTCAGGTCGGGCGAGACCTTCCGCTGTTTCCTTTGGAATGGCTCGCTCTCATTTAACTTTTTCTTTTAGTTCCGACCTGCAAAGGTTAGTTTAAGAAATAAACCTCGTTTCAGGTCGGGCGAAACCTTCCGCTGTTTTCTTTGGAATGGCTCACTCTCATAACACTTTATTCAAACAATAATTTTATTGCTTGACTTGTATAAAATTAAAAAAAATCAGTTGTTAATTGTAAACGCATAATCAACGTGGGCTTTCTGGAACTGTATAAGGAAATTATCGTCCAATGAAACCTCGGTGATTTCGCCGGTTTTCATATTTTTAAGCTTGCCCACATTGTTTTCTATTTCGTCGTCGCCCAAAACCATGGAGAATTTTGCCCCAATCTTATCGGCGTACTTCATCTGAGCTCTAAGACCTCTGCCTACAACGTCTGTTTCGGCGATAAGTCCGGAGGTTCTCACCTTGCTTGCCAGCTCAAACGCCTTAAATGAGCCTTTTTCACCAAGTCCGGCAATGTAAATATCACAGGTTTCAGGCTTTGGAATTTCAATTCCCAGCTTATCCATAAGTATCAAAAGTCTTTCGATACCCATTGCAAATCCCAAAGAGGGGAGATGCTGACCGCCAAGCTCCTCAACAAGTCCGTCGTATCTTCCGCCTCCGCAGACTGTTCCCTGTGCGCCTATGCAGTCGGTTACGAACTCGAAAACTGTCTTTGTATAGTAGTCAAGACCTCTTACGATTGTCGGATTTACTGTGTATTCAATATTTGCGGCGTCAAGATATTTTTTAACACCCTCGAAATGCTCACGGCATTCGTCGCAGATGTAGTCAAGAACCTTAGGTGCGTCCTTTGCAATCTCAGAGCATACCGGGCTTTTGCAGTCCAGAATTCTCATAGGATTTCTTTCAAGTCTTGAAAGACAGGTTTCGCAGAGCTGGTCTTTGTACTGCTCAAAATATTCCTTTAATGCCTTGTGATAGTTTTTGCGGCATTCAGGACATCCTATTGAGTTTATCTCAAGTCTTAAATTTTCTATATTCAGTCTTTTGAAAACGGAAGCCGCCGCACTAATCATTTCGGCGTCAGCCGCAGGGGAAGAGGTTCCGTAGCATTCCAGACCGAACTGGTGGAACTCTCTGAGTCTGCCTGCCTGTGGTTTTTCATAGCGGTAACAGGAAACAAAATAGCTTGCTTTTACCGGAAGTCCGTCGTTATATATTGCATGCTCCAGCAAGGCTCTTGCAGCGCCGGCAGTTCCCTCCGGGCGCAAGGTTATGGAAGCGTCGCCTTTTGTGCTGAAAGTGTACATCTCTTTTTGAACCACGTCAGTGGTTTCGCCGACGCCTCTTGAAAAAAGCTCGGTATGCTCAAAAACAGGTGTGCGGATTTCCTTAAATCCGAAGGCTTGAGCTTCCTTTCTCATAATTTCCTCTACAAACTGCCATTTGTAGCTGTCTTTTGGGAGAACATCCTCGGTTCCCTTAACTTTTTTCGTTATAAGCGCCATACTTTTCCTCCAAATATTAAAAAATCAAATAATAAGCATAATTTAAAATTGAATATTATTAACCTATATAAACAGCAAAGGGACTGCTGAAACCTCAGCAGAACCCCTGTTTTCTATTATACAAATTTTATTTCAAAATGTTTCTCCAGTCCAGGTCGCCTCTTTCAAGTCCGTGGATTAAAAGCTCCGCAGTGGCTATATTTGTGGCAACCGGTATATTGTACATATCGCAAAGTCTTAAAAGATTCATGTCGTTAGGTTCGTGAGGCTTAGGATTCAATGGGTCTCTAAGGAAAATAAGCATATCAATTTCATTGCAGGCAATTCTTGCAGCAATCTGCTGGTCGCCGCCCTGCTTGCCGGACAGGAATTTCTGTATTTCCAAACCTGTTGCCTCGGATACAATCTTACCGGTTGTGTCCGTTGCGCATATATGATGTCTGCTCAAAACTCCGCAGTAAGCAATGCAAAACTGTACCATAAGCTCTTTTTTCTCATCATGCGCAATAATTGCGATATTCATAACTATAACCTCCAGTTTCATAAATCTTGAAAAATGTTTCTGTTTATCTATGAAAGACAAAATAAATCTCTAATATGTATCGGTATGAATTATGTTTACATTCCAAAGGACAAGGGCACGTTTACGCCCATAAGTCTTGAAACAATGCTGTCAAAAACTACGCCTGCTGAAGACCAGCAATTTTTTCCGCATCCGCTCTGCATCAAAGCGGCAATTCTTATATCGTCGGGAACAAGCCCGATAAGCTGTGTCTTACATATGTCTATAACCTCATCCAAATCTTTATAAATCCCCATTGTTCTGAAATTCTTCTCATTAAATCTGTTTATAATGAGTCTTATATCAGTAATACCCTTCTCTGTAAGCTTTTTGCGCACATTAAGACAGCCTCTAACGCTGGTGGGTTCTGCGTTCACCACAATAAGCGCCTTTTGCGCCGGTTCAATAGCGGTGTCAAAAGAACTTCCCACCCCCGCAGGAGCATCAATCAAAATATAATCGTAATTATCCTTGAGTTCGTCGGTTATCTGTTTCATAACCGCCGGACTTACTTCATCCGCAGCATCTATTGGGGCAGGCAAAAGGTACAGTCCCGGAATATCCTCCGCCGAATATATAGCCTTGCTGTAGTCGCAGTTTCCGCAGACCACGTCCGAAACATCGAAAACCACATTTTTTTCGATTCCCAGCATAAGGTCAAGACCTCTCATGCCGCAGTCGCAGTCTATAAGCAAAACATTTTTCCCCTGCTTTGTAAGGGAAACGGCTATTCCGGCAGAAACGGTGGACTTTCCTGTTCCGCCTTTTCCCGATGCCATAACAATTATTTGGCTCATATAATCATACCTCTTATTCATTTTATCACATTCATACAAAATTTGCAACGAGCTTCACGGTTTATT
>ERZ779866.680-NODE-680-length-37650-cov-3.014656_pt1 | contig 37650 bp, 44 predicted proteins | sample MGYA00511248_ERZ779866 | MGnify/ENA primary metagenome ERZ779866 (study PRJEB29588, sample SAMEA2155758) | human gut metagenome | biome: human gut; feature: human-associated habitat; material: faeces | place: Denmark | collected 2008/2010 ... | reverse complement strand
TGCTGGGCTAGGCGAAGCGGCTGCTCCAGGACGCCTACGATTTGCGCGCCTCGGACATTCATCTGGTGGATACGGGGCCGCAGCTGATCATTCAGCTTCGCAGGATGAACCTTATCCGGGATCACGCCACGCTGCCCGGAGATACGGGCCGCGCCCTGCTGCGCGTCCTGTTCAATACGATGGGACAGGATGGCAAGGGGGAATTCACGCCGCACAGCCGTCTTGACGCCCGTATCGTCAACAGAAAATATCTGACCGCCGATGTGTCTTCCGTGCGCGTCCATACCGAACCGATCGCGGCGGTCGATGCCGACAACGGCATGGGCACATATATGGCGCTGCGCCTGCTGTATGACAGCATTATCGTGGAAGGGAGCATTACGGATCGTCTGAAGATGCTGGGCTATCCCGCCCGGGAAGCGGCGAAAATCCGTTTCCTTACCCAGCGCACGGGGATGTTCCTGATCGCCGGGGCCATGGGGTCGGGCAAAAGTACGGTTCTCAAGCACATCATGGAAGGACAGGCACAGGAATATCCGGAAAAGAACTATCTGACACATGAAGATCCGCCGGAATATCCCATGCGGAACGTCAAGCAGGTCATTATCGGTGATGACCGCAGCGACGCCAACAAGGGGCTGCTTCGTACCGACCTGAATGTTCTCATGCAGGGGGAAATCCGGGATGCGGAAACCGCCAAGGCCGCGCTGGATGAAACGCTGGCCGGGCATTCCGTGCTGGGAACAATCCACGCGCTGGATGCCTTCGAGATTGTTACCCGGCTCCGGAACATGCTGATGAGCGCGGAAGGAAACATCGGCGACCCCCTGGACACGCTCTGCAACTACAAGGTGCTGACCGGCCTGATTTATCAGCGTCTGCTCCCCACTCTCTGCGAACATTGCAAGGTCAGCCTGACAGAATATCTGTCCAGACAGGACAAGGCCGAACGCGCCCATGTCCTGCCTGCGGATGTCGAAAAGCGCCTGATGAGCGTCGTCCGCGATCTCTCCCATGTGCATGTGCGCGGCCCAGGCTGCGAACATTGCCGGAATCTCGGCTTTTCCGGACGGACTCTGGCCGTGGAAGTCGTCGTCACCGATGAACGTCTTCTATCCTTAATTAAAGAAGGCAGGCAGGAGGAAGCCCGGAAATACTGGAAGGAATCCCTGGGCGGGCGCAGCTATGTGGATCACGCGATCGACGGCATCAGCGCGGGCATCCTTGATCCCGCGATGACCGAACGCGAGCTGGGCGCGCCGCTCAATATCGACAAGGCGATCGAATCGCTCAACGAGATCGGGGACTGATATGAACGCCCAGGAATTCAAGGCATTATACGGGCCTAAGCTGCTGCCTCTTGTGGCAAAAATTTGGTTTGGCTCCGTGGAACGCCAGAAGCTGTGGGAAATGCTGGCCGCGCATCAGCGGTATAATCTTGCGCTCAAACGGTCACTGGAACTGTACCGGGAGCGTCTGATCCAGCGTAATTCCCCGCTGGAACTGGTCATGGATGAAGTCATCGCCGCATACCAGGACGGGCAGGATCTGGATGAAGCGTTCAGTTCCTTCATTCCTCCGGAAGAAGCCATGCTGCTGCGGGCCGGTTCGCAGACTGATCTTTCCCGCGCTCTGGAGCTGTGCGTGGACATGATCAAGGCGCGGCGAAGCATCATGAGCAGTCTTGTTTCCGCGCTGGCCTATCCTCTGCTTCTTCTTGTCATGTTCTGCGGGATGCTCTGGGTTCTGGCCTTTATGGTGTTTCCTGAACTGCGGCTGCTGGGCGAGCCTTCGCAATGGGGCATGGCGGCGCGCATCCTGTTCGGCTCGGCGGAGTTCATCGCATCCCCCTGGGGTGCTCTGCTGGCAGCTCTGCTTCTGCTTGGAGTTGTCACATCCATGTTGTCCCTACCGCTGTGGACAGGAAGCTTCCGCCTCAAAGCGGAAAAGTACGCACCCTGGTCGATTTATCGACTGCTCAACGGCGCAACCTGGATGATGAGCGTGGCCACGCTCATGCGCGCCGGGATGAAGTTCATCTTCATTCTGGACGACATGCTGGAACTCGAACAGATGTCTCCCTGGCTGCGTGAACGTGTGCAACGCATCCGGCAGGTCTATCAGCACGGGGACAGTCTCGCTCCCGCCCTGAAGGCGGCGGGCATGAACTTCCCTTCGCCGGAAGTCATTGAAGACCTGCTGGCTTATGAGGAACTGCCGAGTTTCTATGACAATTTTTACAACATTGCCCGCGAATGGCTGGAAACCAGCCAGAAGGAAATAACGCGCAAAGCCGGCGCACTCAATGCCGCCCTGATCTGCGGGATCGGCCTGCTGCTCTGCGGGGTGGCACTGGCAACGAGTTCGTTGCAGCAATCCATCAATATCGGAGGATTATAACCATGGAGAGTGTAATGAAAAATGTAACAGCGGCTTGCTCTGGCGGGTTTTGGCCGGATGAACGGAGGAGTGAGGCCGGATATGCAATCATGGAGCATATGGGAGGTTATACCTTTTACATGATCATGATGGCGGCGGCAGCCCTGCTGCTGGTCGTCATGTTCAGGGATTCCAAGCTGACGCAGACCGAACAGGCTCTGGCCAGTCTGCGCATGAAGACGATTGCCGTTTTCAGCGCATCGGTGGACGGCTATGTGGGGCTGGATAACGACATTGCCATACGCGCCGGGATTATACCCCAGACCATGCAGCGGGGAAATGCCGTACGCAATGCCTGGGGCGGTGAAGTGGAAATCGCGGAAGCGGACGGAGATTCCTCCTCTTTCACCATCACCCTGCATGACGTGCCGGAAAAGGACTGCATCAGCCTTGCCGTGTTTCAGCGCGAAGCATGGGATGCCGTGTCCGTCAACGGCAATGATGTCAACATAGATGACGGGGTGGGCGTTGCCGGAGGATATTGCGAGTCCGGGAACGGGAACGTCCTCATGTACACCGCGAGGTAGCCGTGGCGCTCAACGAACAGGAATTCAGCGATCTGATCCTGCTTCCGGGAGAGCTTCAGGCCGTCCTGAAAGGGGTTCCCGGCCGTGGCCGGGAACTCGTTCCCGTGCGACATGAAGATGAAGCGGAAGTGGATTCCATCCGCACCGCCCTGGGGAGCGAGTATTACCGTTCCAGAGGAGAGATGTTCCGCTTCCGCCATGACGGGAGGAATTACCGTGTGGCGCGCTATCAGGATATCGATCTCGGGGAGACATACTTTCTGCGCCGCCTGCCGCTCACGGTACCGGACTTTTCCGGACTTGGACTGCCCGATGCTGTTCTGGACTGGCTGCTGAGCGGGGATCACCAGCACGGGCTTGTCCTGTTCTGCGGCGCGCAGGCGTCGGGCAAGACCACAACCGCGAGCAGCTATACAAAAGCCCGTCTGGAAATGTACGGCGGCCATGCGATTACCTATGAAATCCCTGTGGAAATGCCGCTTGCCGGGCAGCATGGGGAGTTCGGCAGGTGTTTTCAGCAGGAACTGGAAGATGAAGCCGATCTCATGCGTCATATTGAGAGATCCCACCGCTACGGCTCGCCGAACATCGTCTACATCGGAGAGATCCGGAGCAAGTATGCGGCAAGCGAAGTGCTGCGCGTCGCTCTGGGATCGTCCGAACAGCTGGTCGTCAGTACGCTGCATGGTCTGGATATCGTAACCGCACTGGAAAGGTTGATCGGATGGGCCAGGGAGATCGACGGAGGCATGGCCGCACATAACCTGGCGCAGAGTCTTCTTGCCATTGTCCGGCTGGATCTCGTGAGTGACGGAGACAGGAAAGCCCTCGCCATGCCGGAGTTTCTGCTGGTTCCTTTCAGGGAACGCCAGAAGGGAGTCCGGGCGAAAATCAGGGACGGCAAGCTTGCCGCTCTGGAAAATGACATTACCGAACAGCGCAACATGGCGCTGATGAACCGTCTGGGTGAAATATGAAAACACTGATGGTCGCCGCCCTGCTGCTGGGGCTGACCGCGCTGGCCGGGATGCTCTTCTCGCGCCCGCCGCTTGAAGACGACGCGCGGGGACAGGCTCTTGCCGTCTCCTTCGGCCTGTTCCGGCGCGCGGCGTGGCAGTTCGCGCATGCCAATCCGGAACATCAGGGCGCGATTTCGCCCGATGTTCTGGCGCTGCCCGAGGGGATGAACGGACGGCTCTGGCAGGCCCGGATGAACAATGGTGTCTGCTATGTCTGGGGCCTGGTGAGCGGAGGAGAAAGCGCGGCGATTCTGGCCCGGTATCATAACAGTCAGGCCATTGGGCAGGCGCAGGCCGGGACGCTGCGTCCGTGGGGCTATATCCTGCCCGACTTCATACCCGCCGGGGCACTGGTCAGCCTGATGGAGGTACGATGAATATCTTCCGCCGTTTCCGGAATTTCCTCATAAAAAATGACGATGGCGGCTGGATCAGCCTGGATGCCATTGGCGGGCTGACCACCTATCTGCTGCTGTTTCCTCTTCTGGCGTATCTCATATGGCAGGGGATAACCTGGTTCCAGCAGCGGACGGTCGCCTGGCATCTTAATCTTGTCGTTGCCGCCGCAAGGGAATACGGGCGCACACACGCGCCCGAACTGCTGGCGCAGGCAACGGCCGCAAGCGGCCCGGCACTGACGATCACCGACTTGCAGGCCGCGAATCTGCTGCAAAACGTCAGCGAACGCAACGGCTGGGGACAGGGGTATCAGATTCATGTACGCCAGCCGGAGGACGGGGCACTGCGGCTCATTGTCCTCACTACGGGCGGGACGCGCGACGGAACCAGTTTTTTCAATTCCACCGTTCCGGGAACCGCCGCGATCGCGGGCGGTCATGCCGGATTCATTCCCAGCGGGGTTCTGCCCGGGCAAAACTCTGGCCAGCTTGTCGGCACGATGGGAGGCTGGCGGATCGTTCTGGCGGACTGCGGCATTCCTTCTCCGGGCGAAGGGCATCTTGGCGCACTGACCGACTTCTCGGCCGATGAACTGGCCGGGGGGTTTCTCTACCGTGTGGCCGTACCCGGCAAGCCGGAACTCAATGAAATGTGGACGGAACTGGACATGACGGATCATGCGATCCGGAACGTCGCTGAAGTGCAGTTCACTCCGCATGAATTGGAAGAAGATTTCTGCCTTGATGCGGGAAATGAAGGCCGGACTTTCCTTGATGAAGAGCAGGGGCTGTATCTCTGCCGGAACGGCCATGCGGAAATCCTCGCGGACACGGGAAATTCCAGGTTGTTTAAAGACGCCCGGCTGGTGGCCAACGGCGATTTGCTGGACAAGCCTTCCTGCGCCCCCGGCACGGATACCGAACCGGAGATTTTCGTCGCGCCGAGTATTTTCAGCGCCAATGAAAAAAGTCCGCCTCTGGCGGCGGTTCAGGCGTGGGCGACTGAGGAAAATGACACGCAATGGCGTATCCATATGCGTGTGCTGAAAGGCGACGGAAAAGGCTGGGTATATCCTGACGCCAATTACGGACGGGCGATGGCCTTTGCCCTGTGTACGCGGAGAGACGGCGATGCGGGCAATTAGGATTCTTCTTTCCTCTTTTCTTCTGCTTTGCTTCTTCAGCAGCCCTGTGATTGCCGCCGATGAAGGGAAGGCTGAACAGGAATCTGTTCCCTGGCTGGAGTCATTCAGGGCGCATTGCGCCCGCTACTCCGTGCCGGAAAGTCTTGCACTGGCCATTGCCCGGCAGGAAAGCGGGTTTCACCCCTGGGCGGTGAACATTCAGGGGAAAAGCTATTTTCCCGCGTCCCGGGAGGAAGCTCTTGCCCTCATCAACTCCACGGGAGGCCGCAGTTATGACGTGGGGCTGATGCAGGTCAATGTCTGGTGGCTGCGGCGCCTGGGAATTTCTCCGGAAACGGCCATAGAGCCGAAAAACAACATTCTTCTTGGCGTGTGGATACTCGCCCAGGAAATCAGGCGGCACGGTCTGAACTGGAAGGCCGTGGCCAGCTACCACACTCCTCTCTCCCGCAACCCCGAAAGGGGACGACTATATGCCGCGAATGTCGTGAACCATATCAAGCGATTCGCCGGCAACAGCCGCTCTGCCGGCACCGCTTCAAAGGAGTCTGATCATGAGTGACCAGGAACAGAAAAACAGGATGGATGTCTTTTCAATCAGGGAATATCGCATCGGCAATGAAATGAAAAAACGCTGGCTCAAGGTCGGCATGGCCTTTGAAAACCGGGACGGAAGCTGGAATCTGCGTCTTGAAGCCAGTCCCCTGCCCAGCAGGGAGAGCGGGCTTGTCGAACTGCACATGCGGCCGCCCCTGTCCAGGCAGGACGAAAGCAGCGGAACCGCCGATCCGGGGGATTTCCAGCCGCAGCAGTTTGAATACTGAGATACGTTTATAGGCATCTTAATTTCAAGGAAAATCTGTCATGAGTGAAGAAGTTCAGGAGTTGATTCAAAAATTGGACTCTCTGGAAGAGGGATTCAGGCAAAACAGGCTGATGACGGCGACACTTGCCAAAACCGCGAAAGCCTGCCTTTCATAGACATGGAAATCTGGAATATGCACTCACCTGGAATCGTGACTGCATCCAGGGAATAACTGACATGAACTACGCAGCCGAGTTTCACGAATATAGGGAAAATGCAATACGCATTCTGACTGAAACAGGTTTTTTCAAGGGTGTCATGTATGAGGAAGAAGGGAACTGCCGACGGCTTACGATATACGGCTTCTGGAGGATAGAAAAAATCACCGATCCTTCGGGAACGACTGTCCATAAGGCCCTGCGTCGCAGAAGCGATGATTTCCGGCAATGGGAAGATATTCCTCCGGCATCGGACAATCCCGCCGCGTTGGGGGCGCTCCGGCTTGACTGGCCGATATACGGACTGCCGCTCTATAACTACAAACGTAATTCCGGTTATCTTTTTTCAGGCATTGTCGAAACCGCTTTGAACCTTGCCAATATTGCCGCCGGGTTTTCACGGTATTTTCCTGACATACCAATAACGGAACTCCATACCGCGAGCGAGATAAGAATCAGAAGACTTTCCACCGTGGGCAGCCAACTGAAAAAGCTGAAAAAATATACGGAAAAACGAAATGCCAGGGAAATCAGAAAACTGCGCGGGAAGATCACATATTATGAACGGGGCCTGCTCGGTGATCTGCCCTGGCCGGTTGTTTACAGAGATGCCGTCGCAGGCAGGGCATACAGACTGCTCATGAAACGGTCTTCCATCCACCTGAAAATGTTCTATGCCACGTTCTGGAAACATATGGCGGATCGGGAGCTTTATCGGGCGGTTCTTCTGGCCGTGCATTCCAGAATAGCGACTCTTGACGACTACATGCGGTTTGCCCGCGCTCGTGATGCCGTTGTGAGGCTTTTCCATGAAAAGCCTTCCATGCTTCCCGCATTAAACTTCCTGCCCATGAGCGAATGGGGAAAACAGGATATTCTGTCGGCAAAAAGGTGGATCCGTTCGCTCAGGGCGTATCGGAAAACGTCCTTTTCCTTTGCTTCACCCGGCGCATACCGCCTGTTTCAGCGGCTCCCACCCAGCGCCGCATCCCGGATATGCGACGAGTTGGGCAGCGCGGCTGCATATGGCGATCAGAAAAATGACATTCCAAGATTTATGGAAAATCTTGTTCAGGCGCAGATTGGCCCGAAAATCCCGGCACAGTTGATTGATCTGTTTATGGATTTCATCGGCAGGGGAGAATTTTGGGGAGAGTTTTCTTCCTTCATCCTCCGGTTGGTGGGAAGAGAGTATCTGAGGCTCAAGGGCAAACGCTCAAGGCCCGATAACGATGAATTTTCTCGCCTGCGCAGGGAGTTGAATCTTGTCTGTGACTGGCAGCGTTTCACGTTTGATGTTCCTCCCTCCAATGCTTCCTGGCGTGGACTCGTTCGCCGGGCGGAGGCATGGCACAGACAGGATACTCACGCGGACACCAAAAAATGGCAGACGAAGCTGAAAGCAGCTTCAGACACCCCGGGATGGGAAGATCCCTTCGCAGGGCGGGAATTTACTGTCATGGAACATATCACTGTCCGCCCGCTTGTTTCCCCTGCGGCATTGATTCGGGAAGGAATTGAAATGGAGCATTGCCTGAAATGGGACATGTGGCGTGAGGAGTGTCTGGCAGGCTCGCTTTTATGCTATTCGCTCACGCTCGATACAACACGGGAAAGGAGTACTCTGGCCGTGAGAAAATATAGTGAGCGGATTGAAATTGCTCAACATTATGGGCTGGCAAACTGTCTTCCCTGTACGGAGCTTTCCGAAGGGGCAAGGCAGGTTCTTCATATGATTCAACAGCATTTGAAAGGATGTATCGAATGAGAGTTTGGATTGCGGAAAAGCCCTCCCTGGCCGGCGTCATAGCGCAGGGACTCGGAGGCGGGCCGAAAAAGGACGGCTGCTATGACTGTGGGGACGATATAGTAACATGGTGCTTCGGGCATCTTTTCGAGCCGGTCATGCCGGAAGGCTATGGCGAGCAGTTTCGCCAGTGGCGGCGCGACACGCTGCCGATTGTTCCGGAAAAATGGCGTCTTGAACCCAGAAAAGCTGAAGGGGTAACAGCGCAGATCGAGGTCATACGGTCTTTTCTGTCCCGCGCCGACTGCGTGATCAATGCGGGCGACCCGGATCGGGAAGGTCAGCTCCTCGTGGATGAAGTCATTGAAGAGTGCGGCTACACGGGCAAAACACTCAGAATCTGGCTGACATCCCTGAATGACGCGGCAGTCGCCCATGCCCTGGCGCATCTTGAAGACAATGCAAAGTATGCCCATCTCCATGATTCCGCGCTCGCACGACAGCGCGCGGACTGGCTCGTCGGTTTCAACGCTACCCGTGCGATGACCATCAAGGGCCGGGAGGCCGGATATGTCGGGGTTATGGGACAGGGGCGCGTCCAGACGCCCACGCTGGCGCTCGTGGTCAACCGGGACAAGGCGCGGGCGGATCACAGGAGCCAGGTCTTTTATGTGTTGCGCGGAACTTTTGTGCATGAAAATGCTCAATTCCTGGCCACATTTACGCCCGATGAGAATATGTCCGGCCTGGACGACAAGGGACGCATCGCGGATCAGTCCGTAGCAAAAGGCATAGCCGATAGCGCGTCAGGCAAGTCCGGCGTTGTTGTAGCCTGCGAGAAAGAACTGAAGGTCAGGCAGCCGCCCCTGCCGCACTGTCTGTCCACGCTCCAGGTCATGGCGAATGCGAAGTACGGCATGAGCGCCCAGGAAGTGCTGGATACCGCGCAGGCGCTCTATGAAAAGAAATTGACCACCTATCCGCGTACCGACTGCCAGTACATGGCCAGTGCCGAGCTTGCCGATGCGGAACGCATCGTGTCCATGCTCAAGCAGGTTCCCGGTCTTGAAGATGTGGCCGGGGGCTGCGATCTGATGCTTAAATCGGCGGCCTGGGATGACAGCAGGCTGAGTGCCCACACCGCCCTTGCTCCCACGGGTGACACTCCTTCCGGGCTTTCGGAAAAAGAGGCTCAGATATACGGCCTGATTGCCACGGCCTACTGTCTCCAGTTCTATCCTCCGTATCAGTACAATTCCCAGAAAATTACGCTGGACTGCCAGGGCACATGGGTTGCTCGTGGGCAGGCGGTCATCGAGGCGGGGTGGACGGCTCGGCAGGCCGACGACGAGGAAAAGGATGAAGACAGCGGGCAGGCTCTGCCGGAACTGGCCAAAGATGCACAGGTGATGTGTTCAGGGGTGGAACAGCAGGTCAAAAAGACCAGCCCGCCTCCCAAGTACACAGAAGGCTCACTTATCAAGGATATGGCCAGCGTACATCGCTTCATCACGGCTCCCGCCGCGAAAGCGAAGCTGAAGGAGACGGAAGGCATCGGGACGGAAGCCACACGAGCCAAAACTATCGAGACGTTGAAGGAACGCAGGTATATCCGGGCGGACGGCAAGGCTCTGGTGAGTACGGAGCTTGGACAGAGGCTCATCGAAATGACGCCGCCGGAGCTGAAAGACCCGGTGACGACAGCACAGTGGGAAACCCGCATGACGCTCATCGAGGCGGGCAAGGCGTCGCTGGAGGATTTCCTCAACGAACAGATCGCCGCTCTGCCGGGACTGCTGGCCGGGCTGCTGGATACCGGCAAGCCTTTTCCTCCGGCGTATCCCTGTCCAGAATGCGGCAGGCCGCTGCGCCGAATCCCGAAAAAGGAAAAGGACGAGTATTTCTGGGGCTGCGCCGGCTACAAGAATGGCTGCCAGTACACGGCTCCGGATGACAACGGCAAGCCGGGGAAAAAGATTCCACAGGTGGTTTCACCGCACAAGTGTCCCAGGTGCGGCAAGGGCTTGATCCGCAAGGAAAGCAGGAAAAAGAAAGGGGCCTTCTATTGGAGTTGCAGCGGGTATCCGGCCTGCACAGGAACCTGTTTTGACAAGGGCGGGAAGCCTGATTTCGGTTCGTTCAGGGAGAGAACGGCATGACCAACAAGAAAATTGAAGAGCTGTTCGGACAGGTTCCGTATTTTGCGGATCAGATTATCGAAAAAGCTATGCCGCACCAGCTGCAAGAAGATTTCGTAGTCAAAAAAACATGGTACACATATGGTTCTGTCAACCTCTTACAGGTACGAGGTACTTTACACCCCGATTATGCCGGAATGACATGGCGAGAACTTCTGCAAAATGGTCGCCGAATGGCCGGAAACCTTAAACTCTTCAGGGAAAATCCAACATATTATACTGAACTTCAGGATCGGCTTCCCGGTATGCAATTCTTATTTATAAATGGCATAGGTTATGTAAGTGAAGATGGTAATCACCGAACATGTATTGGAAAATTTTTTCTTGCCGGAAAAAAGTCCCCTTTTCTTCATGGTGTACGTTTTTCAGAATACATTTTGGATATACATATTTTAAAGCTGTTCAGAAGTATTCAAAACAAACTTGCAACCTTACACCTTGATCATCATTGTCAAGTTACAACTGAAAAAAAAGAGATTTGCCGTGATGATGGTGATGGATGGGCGTCCCACCACTATGAAATTCAGCTTCGGCTGACGAACGGAACTCATACCGCCACGTTCTCCTCCGAGCAAATCTTGAATGAAGTGCTTCCCGCGCTTCATAGTCCCTGGCTACGCCGTTTTGGCTCTTACCGGCATTTTTTCAAAAAATAGGAGTATTACATGGGCTTGAAAGCAAAAAACTGCGCATTGACTGTATTTCACGTCGAAAATCCGGCTGCTGTTACGGCGGAAAAGCTGAAGCAGTTCGCCTTTGCCCCTATCGACGATCTGCCGGGAGAAGAGACGGCTCGCGGCTGGGTCAATTTCGATGACATACTTGACCTGGCATGGGATATGTCCGTTCCGGAGAAGGGGAATTTCATGGTGTTCGGCTTCCGCATCGACACGCGCCGCGTCCCCGCGCCGGTTCTGAAGGTGGAGTACGAAAAGGCTCTCCAGGAGGAGATGGAAAAAGCCCAGGCGGAAGGGAAGAAGTTTGTTTCCAGAGAAAGGAAAAAGGAACTGAAGGATCTCATAAAGGCAAAGCTCATGGCCAAAACGCCGCCGAGTCCCGCCGTGGTGGACGCAGCTCTGGACATGACTACCGGCCAGCTTCTGGCCGGTTCCACGTCCGGCAAGCAGCTTGAAGCCTTTGCCGAACATTTCAAGTCCAGTTTCGGACAGGACATGAAGGAACTCACTTTCGCCGGGCTGGAAGATCGTGCGGATGCCCTGAAAGACGGGCTGGCCATGGAGAGTTTCCTCCAGGAAATCTATGGGCACAGTCAGGACGTGAGCTGGGATGGGCATACGTTTAACATCGCGGAAGCCGGAGAAGTCACTCTTCAGAAAGAAAGCGGCGAGACGGTGGCCAGCAGGAATGAGCCAGGGAGTGTAGCCGCCGGGTTGGAAGCGGGACTTTATATCCGGAAGATGAAGCTCACTCTCACCGACGAAAATTCCATGGAATGGAACGCGGTGCTCGATCAGGATTTCCGGCTCCGTCTCCAGACGCCTTCCGTCGAAAAGTCGAAAGATGCCGATCCGGATGCCGTGCTGCTGGAAAAGCTGTATCTGATCCAACTGGCGGTCGGCGCGCTCCACGAGCTTTTCCGCTCCCGCTGGGGGTAAGCGGGAGAAAGGCAAACAGGGCGGCATCCGCCGCCCTGACAACTCCAAAGGAGAAGATATGAAAAAGTCTGGATTGAAGAACGCGGCAGTCTTTGCTGCCTTTATTCTGGCGTTTGTCTGCTCCAGCGGCGCACTGGCGCTGGATGCGACAAGTTTTGATCCGCGCAATGTTTCCGTCGAAGCCGACTCTATTTCAGGGGTTCCGGTAGGCACGATCATCACCTGGCCGGTCGCCACAAACCCTGAAGGATGGGATGAAGGCAAATGGCTGGAATGTAACGGACAAACCATATCGCAAACAGTTTACCCGGAACTGTTTGCGCTTGTGGGAAGCCGTGTGCCGGAACTGCGCGGCAGAAACGTCAGCTATTCCGGTACAACCACGCCTGGCCAGGTGGCTGCGGACAACAAGGGGTGGTTCAGGGTCATGTGGTGTACATGGGAAACAGGGAATGATGATGACTTTGCGTATGTATTTGACCTGCAATCTCCCATAGGAATAAATGGAGTTGGCGTTCATCAAGGGAATAATGTTTATAAATATCATGATTATAAAAGCGGAGAAAGCGGACATGATGTGACCATATTATGGTTTCCAGTTGGAGGGACAGGGACTGAGACAATGGAAGTTCGTTACCTTATGCGGGCTTTACCCTGAATAATACTTGTCAGGTTCAGAGCTGGATATTATTAAAAGGGCGCGTTTCAGCGTCCCGTATGGTTATTGGTGCCCATGCAGGAGTAAAGATTGCCCTCATCTCATTAATAATGAGCTGGGGGCAATCAGCTTTTCTATGCAGCAGCGCGAATCAGATAACGGACAGCACGGTTAATCGGGCGGAACTCGTCAGCGACGTGTTCCGCTCCCCATGCTCCCGCGCCACTGAAAGAAATCTCGGTAAAACCATACTTCCCGTTGGTATCATCACCCCTGCCGCCGACATAACGCTGGGTAAAACCGCCAGAGGTAGTCGCCGGGCCACCTGAAGTCAGCAGAAAACTCCCCGAAAATTCCTTTCCAGCATCCTGCTGAATAGCTCCCAATCCCGCAGCATTTCCACCAACGCCCCGGAGAAAAAAACCTCTCAAATCCGGCACTGTCGTGCCCACGAGCGCAAACAGTTCCGGGTACGCGCGGAATCATCCTGAAAGTGTTGTGACACAGAGTTTACAAGGCTCTGATCAAATAGCGAACTGCCCGATTCACCGGGCGAAATTCTCCGGCAATGGCATCTGTGGTGTGCGCTGCTCCCCATACGCGGGATGCGTTAAAGTGAATGCCTATGGCCGTGACAGCACCATCACCATTTTGATCTCTGATTGCTGTACGATAGGCCGTTGACAGGCTGAAATACGCGGAATGGCACAGAGAAATTTGACAGAACTCAGGAGAATGTGAACGAGTCACCAGCAGGCGCTATGCGGCCTGCTCAATACTTTGTTTTGATTTCACTTGAGGCGCATTTTGGGGTAATTTAAGAATATTCGGCATTTTTTCCACAGCCTGCCGCTTTTGCTGCCGATCAATATGCTGATAGGTACGCAGGAGCATGGCCACGTCATGCCACATAAGCTCTGCAACTGATTTGTAATCGGCGTGTTCGGCCAGCAGGTTGCTGGCGAAAGCATGCCTCAGATCATATGGCCGTATCCGGCGCGTGATTCCGGCCTTTTTGAGAGCGGAGTGCCATGCCCTGGATATACTTGTTACAGGCTTTCCTCTGTAGTGGATTACATACTCATACCCGCGCGAGGCGTCTTCCCTCTGCCATTTTTTCAGGATCGGCAAAATGTGAGGCGAGATCGGGATTTCGCGCCGTGCCTCACGCTTTCGGTTTTTCCGAGCGCATGGCATCCACAAGACGCTCGCTTCAAGATCGATATCGGCCCAGCGCAGTTGGAAGAGTTCTGACGGGCCTATTCTCGCGCCCGTATGTAAGCCAAGGACAATGACTCTCTGTACATGGGGAGCAGCAGCGTCAAACAGGGCTTTGGCTTCGGCCCTGGTCGGCGGATCAAGACGCTGCGGCTCCGCTCGGGGCAGACGGAGTTCCTGCAGGGGATTCGTGTGCAGTATGTGGAGAGATACCGCCCAATGCAGCGCGGCACGCAGGATACTGAGCCGACGATTGGCCGTGATTCGGGCACTCCTCGCGCCTGCTGCGCGGCGATGAATGCAAACGCATCATCTGGCGCAAGACGAGTCGCCTGCCTTTGGCCAAAGGCTCTGACGATATGCGCTGCATGATATCCATTCTGCTTCTGGGTGACGGGATTCCCCTGGGATGCAAGATATTGTTCAATCAGCTCTTTCACCGTAATTTTCTGCCGGTTGACCTGTTCCCGTTTGCGCTTCTTTAAAAGCGCCCGTTCCTTCTCCGCGATCAGTTGCAGGGATTGTTCAAAAGCCCTGGCTTCCCGCTCGCTGTCAAAGCCCTGAGACAGAACGCTGCCCGTGGTGGAACGCCAGGTGACTACCCATTGCCGATTCTTGCGGTATCCATAAAATTTGACCATACCTCCTCCTTTCCCTAAACTCTGGTAAAGCACCTGACGTGACGCTCATATCAGGCCGCCAGCCGGATGAGGGAGTGACGCGGAAGCGCAGGCGCGAAGCGGCAAGCTACACAAGGAACGCGCGAGTCCGGCAAGGATTGGCGGGGGCTTTGCGCCTCCGGCGCACCCCCTCCTTAATAGAAGGTCTGCTGACCCTAAAAGGAAAAAGGGAGGACGAGAAAAACGCAGCCAATGAGGACAGGGCCGAAGGGAATCAGTTTTTCTGAACTGCCAAGTCTGCTCCAGCAGGAGATCACGAGAAACGCCAGAGGAAGAACCAGCGCCGTGCCGATGATTCCAGTCAAAGCGCCGATGGAGAATCCCAGCTTTACGTCTCCGAATCCCACGCAGCCCTTTTGATAGAGAAAAAAGAGTGTTCCCACGGCCAAAAAAATCCCGAACAGCATGTCGGGATACGTTCTTCCCATTTCAAGGCTTACGGGAACGGATATTATCGCGGCCGGCCATGTCAGCCAATCCGGAAGGCGGTACTGTCGAAAATCTATCAGCGCGGCCAGACAGTAGCAGCCCATGATGAAAATGGCTCCCGCCGTGGGCAAGTCCATCATTTTTCCAAGGATCGCTCTGCCTGCTTCCTTTTGGGAACTGGCAGACCGAGAGCTTTACACTGAGCTTCTATGCAGGCTTCACGGGCGACACGCAGATTAGCCTGGCGCGCGGAATAAAATTCCTTGATCGTGGGAGAAATAATCCCGGTCTTGGGCCGGGCGAGCTGCTGAATATGTTTTTGCAGAACGGTCACACATGCTTCTCCGGCAGGAGGAAACATGATCTTCCGATGGGGGCCGTAAGCGTCCAGAACATGCTGACGGTATGCCTCCGGATCAAAGACGAGCCTGGCGGAAGCCTTTGCGCTTTGAAGCTCGGAGAGCTGCTTGTCGTACCGTTTCTGTTCCTGGCTGTTTGTCGCAAAAAACGCGCTTTCAAAATTTATACAATGTTTTTCAAGTTCAAATGCCAAAAAGGGATGGCGTTCCTCTATCCCTTTGTGAAGAATTTTGACTACCCTATTAATATGTTCTTCAATCTTTTTGGTTTCCTGGGTTTGGTAGCGTTCTGTTTCAGCAAAACCAAAAAGGTTCAGACTCATTGTGAGCCTGTCTATGTCATGCTCAAAGTCCGATATGCCAATCTGGGCCATATGCAGCATCCACCTCTTCAAAGTTCACGCCGAGAGCTACGGCTCTGTCATATCCGATACTCTCTGCAAGCCCTCGTCCTAAAGCCGGAGCCAAGGGGAACTGCCGTGAGAGTTTTTCCTCAAGCTCTGTATCCCCTGCATCCTGAGCCGCATAAATAGCGTTAAGTAGTTCCCTTTTTTCTTCACGGGTCATGCTGGCCTCCTTGTATGACGGTAATCTACCGAACTCTTTCCGCCCGGGCAAGTTCGGGAGCTGGTTCCGGAACACGGGCGATACTGTTTTCCTTCTTTTGCGCCAATGCCTGCTCCTGTCCCCAGCGGATTTCGGCAAACTGCAACGCCGCCTGGGACAGGGTTTCCTTCGTGTCCGGAGCAGCCGGGCGCAGGAATATGGAATCCTCGTACTCCCGGAGTTCCCCGCAGTTCAGGCGGACTACCACTGTCCCTTTCTTGCTGATCCACGACTCGCTGGCCTTCCAGTCTTCATTCTCGGCTGCAAGTTTCTTAAGGGCTTCTTTCACGCTCGTCCGCGACTTCAGGGGCATGTCCTTTTCCATGGCTTCCCGCGCCGCCTGCGCGCGGAGAAGCTCCAATGCCGTTTCATCCCCTTTTTCAGCTTCCCTTTGCAGATATTGCGTCCAGGTCGCCGGGTAGCGTTCCATCAGGGCTTCTCTTGCTTCGTAGCTCTCCGCCCGGAGTTTCCTGAAAGCCTGCTTTTTGTGAAATTTTAATTCGCCATACAGCCTTGCGCGATCTTTTCTGGTGAGCAGGGCGGAACTGATTTCACCATAGTCCTGCCGGAACCTCGCGCGAAGCTGAGTATAATTGTCTCCGATTTCCGCATTTAATGCCTCATATTCCTTCTTCCGTGTTTCCCGGATTTCCTTGTATCGCTGCCAATGTTCGCTTCTGCGGGCGGAGGCCTGTCTGGGAGCCTTATCGTATGTCTGCTCCGCTTGTACCTGGTCGGGGGCCTGCCGGGATTCTTGAAAGCTTCCATATTTCCTTTCCAGTGCAGCCCTGGAAAACTCCCTTCCGACTCTGCTGGCCTTGCAATTCGCCTTCCCATTGAGTTCGGTGAAAATCGCGCCATTTCCCCGGAGTCGGTATCCTATGCCTTTCCGGGCAAGTTCGGTGTGGAAGGTTTGCCAGTCCCCGGCCTGTATTTCCTGAATCTGGCGCTGAACATAGGAAATGAAACTCTCCTGTCCGGTCTGCGCTTCCATGGCCTGAGCGCGGGAACTCGTCCGGGCTGCTCCCCGTTCCTGTTCCCGGCCATTATCCATAGACAGACCGTATTTTCGTTCCATCTCCCTGCATACCTTATCCCGCGCGCGAAAATCCCGGTATGGCTCATGACGGGCCAGTGTGACAGGATGAATCATGTTATAGGCAACATGAATATGCAGATTGTCCGTGTTTTTATGGACACCGCAATGGCGCTGGTGTTCCTCAAAGCCCAGCGCCTTTGCAAAGGATAATTCGATGTCGCGAAAAACTTCTTCCGTCAGCTTGTCTTCATCCTCCGGACGAAACGAGATCACAAGGTGATATGTCTTTTCCTTTCTGCTTCGGGTGTTAAGTGTCTGTGTCGCCTGTACTTCCCTGAGCGCCAGGTCGTAGTCGTCTGAAAGGCAGCCCGCGTGCCAGGAATACAGAACCTTCTCGCCGTCATGGAGCGTGTCGCCTATGTAGTCTGCAAGCTGACCATGCCCGTAGGTATGCTTCGCATCCCTGACATAGTTGGCCAGAGCGCCGTAGTTGTCATTTTCGGGCTTTCGGTCGATTCTCTTGGAGATCATGATATTGCGCGTTGTTCTCCGGACGCGCCCCCGGCCGTTATATGTTGCAGCCACTAGAGGGCATTGATTTTCTCGGTCAGGCGGTTCTTGGCGTCCAGCAGCTCGTGGAGCAGCAGCCGGACTTCCGCCTGGTTCCGATCAGGCTCGTTCAACCAGAGTTTCAACAATCCGCCTATGCGCCCCATGTCGGCATTGACCTTCACGAGTTCCCGGATCGCCTGGGCCTTGGCCACGCTTTTCGGCTCATAGCCCAGGCAGAGATTCCGGGCATACGCGCTCATCGAGAGGCGTACCTGTTCGGCTTTCTGGCGGATAAGATTGAACTCGTCCTCATTTCTCAGGCATATCTGTATTCTGAGCTTTGGGGGCACAGGGATATCCTATGAAATCCGGAATGCGGGAAAAACGGTTCATGAACGTCCACACGGCAAGTTCCGCCTTTCGGATGCCTGTGGCGTCCAGGTGTTTCAAATCGTTCACATAGCAGATTTTGCAGACTGCTTCCTCAACTTGTTCGCGCGGAAGCTCTTTCCATCCTTCGCAGTAGTCAAGAAGTCCGTTAAGGACATGAAGCTCTTCCGGCGTGGCCTCTTCTTCCGTGACATGGCCGCTCGCACGAAAGAGAAGCATCAGTATCTGCCACTCGATCAGACTTAAATCCCATGCTGGCATTTGCTCAAAACGAGAAAGGGAATGTACAGCGCACATTCTCTGTTCCAGCTCTTCCTCCGGTAATCCTTCCACCTGTCCCCAGAGCGTTGTAAGTCCCTTCACAGCACGGGATGCTTCCGGTCTGGCTTTCAGGCTTTTGATGGATGCCTTCAGGCTTAAAGGCTGACGGACAGAAGACAGCGTGCCGCACGCTGTTAAAGCCTCTTCCATTGCATTGAAGGCCATGAGGAACTTTTCCTTCCAGGCCGCAGCTTTCTTGCCGGTGAACCCCATTGCAAGGAAGGAAAAGCCGTCACGGGTCAAGCGGTAGGCGGGATATGTCTCTCTGTTTTGCGGATGCACATAGGGGGTATGCTCAAAATTGAGCTGACGGAACTCCGGCGAACAATCCAGATTTTCAATATCGCGAAGCACATTTTTATGCTCCTTATCGAAAGCCTGTGCGACGATCAGCGATGTGGTGAACATCTTTCCATTGTCAATTTCAACAATGTTTTCAATAAATTCCTGTGACATTTTGTGTTCTCCTTTTGGAGTTGCTTCAGAGGTATTCGCCCTATGCGGATACCGGTTTTTAGCGTTGAGCGCAGCGAATAAGCCCGCCCTCCGCAGGAGCAGGGCGTGAAAATGCGGTACGTATTTTCACCTGTCCTGCCTTTTACTCCAGAGAAAAAACACGCAATAACATGAAAAGATACGCAAAAAAATCCTTTTGTTTGCATATCTTTGCATATCTTTGCATGTGAGAAGATAACTTATTGAAATTCTGACAGAAGAAAATTTATATTTTTTGTCTAAACTATAAAAAAGGGCAACTCGTCCGAGTCGCCCTTACATTGCCGATATAACATAATGTACTTAAATAAACCCCAACCAACCAAATCCCTTTGCCATGATAGCGGCAAGGGCTACCCAACCAGCTATCTGCCATTTAAGGAGGTCGTATTTTACTTTTTCGACTTCAGCGCGAACCTTTTCGATCTCAAGGCGCACGTCCTGCACGTCTCCCTTGGTAGCCAACTCGCGACGGTTTGTTTCGTCATATTTCTCAAGAGCTTTTTGCAGAACGGAACGCTGTTCTTCAGCCTGCTGCCGCATGGCTTCAGCTTGCACTTTTGCCTGTTCTTCCGGAACTCCGGCGGCCTTAAGCTTTTCAAAGTACCCCAGGCTGTCAAATGTCGTGGTGGTCATATCTGGCCTCCTGATTGTTACGAAGATAAACAGTAACCATCTGTCCGTCAAATGAATACGGAGAATATGGACATTGGCGGTACTGCCCGCTTTGCCTGAAATTCTCAGACCAAGCGGACATATTATTGCTTTTGAGTCTCTGCTTCGAACTGCTCCATGCTTATCGCATGAACGGGACATAATCCCTGTCTCAGCTTGTACATTATATTACTCTCTCTTTCGTGAAAGGTTGTCGCGGATTTCCCCGAGGGGCTGATAGCGTCTGGCCAACGCTCTCCACCACTCATCAGAAAAAGGAGGAACATAACCTTCATGCTCCGCAACAACAAGACATTCAAGAATCGTTGTCAAACCGATGGAAAATTCATGATATTTGTCTTTCAATCCAAACACAAAAGGTTCATCGCAATTCGTACAAAGAACTTCTTGGTTTTCTTCCGGTCGCAACGTAGCCCTGTTCTCAAAAGCATTACTGTCAGTCACAAAATTTTTTCTATAAATTTTGTAGCTCTCCCGCAATAGTTCAAATGCCATCTAACCATGCTAGCGGCAAGAACAACCCAACCCGCTATCTGCCATTTAAGAAGATCATATTTGACCTGCTGGATTTCCTTCTGCAAGCGTAATTCTGCTTCTCGCAGGTCTGCCTTAGTGGCAAGTTCCAGTTTTGCATTCTCTTCCTGCAAGGTATTGAAATCCCGAAATACTAAGGCTTGTACTTTCGCTTGCTCTTCTGGAACTCCGGCGACCGTAAGCTTTTCAAAGTAGCTCAAACTGTCAAATATCGTGGTGGTTCTCCTGATAGTTAGCAAAATAAGCGGTAAATGCCTCTCCGTCAAATGAATACGGAGAATATGGACAGCGGCGGTACTGCCCGCTTTGCCTGAAGTTTTCAGACCAAGCGGGCATATTTATTACCACTCCCTTCCATTCTTTACGGCTTCCAGCTCCTTTTCCGCCCCCCCTGACATAGGCAAGATTCCGTTCGTTATCCCAACTGTCTTCATCTGTTTTCTCCTTTGGGGCTAGACGGCGAGAAAGAAGCAGCTGGGGAAGTCGAGAAGTATTGCGTCTGCTCCGGTCTCGCGGCTTCAGTTTCGCCTAGCTCGACTGAAGTAGAGCATTTCATGAGTAAATGCTCTATCTGGGCCGAAGAATGCAGGAGAGTTCTTCGGCCCCTCTTTCATAAAAAACTGCTCTTCTTCATACAAGCTATAATTTTAATGAAGGAAGGCATGTCACTGCCGCTCTACCCTGATCCGGCGCAAGGTGGGCATAGCGAAGAGTCATTTTCAGACTGCTGTGCCCCAAAAGCTGTGCGACAACCTGTAACCTCACTCCGGACTGAACCAGCCAAGATGCAAAGGTATGACGCAGAGTATGAAAACAAACCCGCGCTCGACGATCGGTTACTCCAGCATTAAAAGCACAGGCTTTAACAGCATCGCGGAAAATTCGAGAATGAGGATTTACAGGCAGGCTACGATCATTAAAAAGTGGAAGAGAAAAATTCTTGCTCCTGCTGATATACTTCTTCGCTATGCCATAAGCTGGCTCGTTAAGTGGAATAGAACGCCCTACATGGCTTTTTGTATCAACAATATGGCAGTTTTTAGCGTTCAGGTCGATATGGGCTGGCGTAAGCGCCAAGAGTTCTCCTCGACGCAGGCCCGTGTTCAAGGCAAACAAGGCAATATCATACCAAAGAGTAGAGCTTTTTCTCAGTTGCCCGAGAAGGCATTCAGCTTCGGCTGGATTAAGAAACCGGATTCGACGGTTATCAAATTTGGGCATCCGAATTTTGGGAACAGGCCCAGGGTAAAGCTCCCATTCAACCGCTCTGTTGAGTACTCTCCGTACCAGGGAGAGACAATGGTAAACAGACTGAGGGGCAAGCTCCTTGCGCACAAGATGGGCATTAAGTTCAGAAACTTTTAGCGCGCCAACCTCGCTTAACTCCCATGTTCCGACAATCGGAGCGAGATGAAGTTCCCACCGCCCTTCTTCGGTTTTTTGCGCCCTCTTGGAAGATGCTGCCAGAACAAGTTTTTTGTAGGCAGCAAAGGCCTCGTTGAGTGTCATGATGTCCTCCCAAAAAAAAGATTGACATGAATGGGTAAACCATCTAAGTTGTCTTTTGTCGGAAGTCATGAACACTGACTTTAGTGAGACTGATAAAGCCTCATTAAATACTGTAACAGAGTTTCTGAAGAAGTGAATTGGCATGTAAAAACAATTTACTTTTAGGAAAGTAAGATTTGGAGCGGTAGTTAAGACGGTTATAACGCCGGCCTGTCACGCCGGAGGCCGAGGGTTCGAGTCCCTTCCGCTCCGCCATTTGAAGCCCCATATGCAGAGCATGTGGGGCTTTTCTTTTTTCCTGTAAGGGAGCGAGGCTTTTTATGGGGCTTTCCGTCATCCACCCGCGGATACTCTCCGTTTCCCGGGCTACAGATATCCCGGCTTTCTATTCGGACTGGTTCATGAAAAGACTGCGCCAAGGCTGGTGCTTATGGAAAAATCCCTTTAACCCAACCCAAATACAGAAAGTCGTGTTTACACACTGTCGTGCAGTGGTTTTCTGGAGCAAAAATCCCGCGCCTCTTTTCCCCTTCCTGCGTGAGATGGATGAACGGGGATTGAGCTATTATTTCCAGTTCACACTCAATGATTATGAAGAAGAAGGACTTGAGCCATGTCTTCCTCCACTGATAAAACGCATTGACATCTTTCAACGCCTTTCCGAACAGATCGGCCCACATCGAGTCATCTGGCGCTTTGATCCTCTGATTGTGGGGAAAAAATTATCTGTTTCCTCCATTCTGGAAAAGATAGGGCGTTTGGGTACTGCACTCTCCGCATATACCGAACGACTTATTTTCAGTTTCCTTGATCCCTATAAGAAAGCCATGAATAAACTGCATGCCATTGATCCATCTTTCAGGCCCCCCACAAATGAAGAGGAAACAGCGCTGGCAGAAGGCATTGCGCGGCTGAACTCGTTCTGGCCCCACTCTCTCAGCCTGGCGACATGCGCCGAAACAGCAGACTTTGAAAAGCTGGGCATCCAGCATGCCGCATGTATTGATCCTTCGCTGCTGCTGCGAATTAATCCGGAAGACTCCGATCTTGCAAAACTTTATGCAGGCACTCGCCAGTGTCATTTTCCAGGAGCATTTTCTGCAACAAGACTATATATAAAAGATTCAGGACAGCGCAAACTATGCAATTGTGCACCAAGCAAGGATATTGGTGCTTATGGAACCTGTCCGCACATGTGTACATACTGTTACGCCAATACATCTTCTGCGCGGACTCTTCGGTTCTTTATTGCACATGACTCTGACTCATCCTTGCTTATCTAGCAGCAATAATTTGAAATACAGCAAATATTTTACAAATTTGTCTCTTTTTTCTTTATCTCATGTGTTTTTATATCTTGATATAACATATTCGCATGGTTTCTTCGTTATATGAATTTATCAGTTGTTTAACATTAATTTTGGGAAAGTATACATTTTTTTCTGGCGTTTTGCGAATTACCTTGTTAAATTTTCGCTGTTCCCGCATTGATACGCAGGCCGGCACGCGGGGACATGTGCCGGCTTCATATCCGGGTCTTCCCGGGAAGGTTAGACAATATGTCGTTTCCCACTCTGAACATCGGTGATCTCTGCGCCAAAATGCCCATCATCCAGGGCGGTATGGGCGTAGGTATTTCGCTTTCCCGTCTTGCCTCCGCCGTAGCAAAGGAAGGTGGCATCGGCGTTATTGCCGGTGCCATGATCGGCATGAAAGAACCTGATATAGCGCAAAATCCCATTGAGGCCAACAAGCGCGCCCTGTCCGCCGAGCTGCGCAAGGCCCGCGCGGCTACCGACGGAATTATCGGCGTCAATATCATGGTGGCGCTGACAACGTTTACGGAACTCGCGCGTACCGCCATAGAGGAAAAGGCGGATATCATTTTTTCCGGAGCGGGCCTGCCCATGGATCTGCCCAAAATTCTGCACGATGCCTGTGAAGAGAAAAAGGAGCAGTTCAGAACCAAACTTGTCCCTATTGTTTCTTCAGCTCGTGCGGCAACCATTATTGCCCGCAAATGGCTGCAGAAATACGGCTATCTGCCGGACGCCTTTGTAGTGGAAGGCCCCAAAGCGGGTGGGCATCTCGGCTTTGCGCCGGAAAATCTGACGGATCCGAACTTCAGCCTGGAAGGACTGATTCCGGAAGTGGTGGAAGCTGTCAAGCCTCTTGAAGATAAAAAGGGAGGGGCCATTCCCGTCATTGCCGCGGGTGGCGTGTACAGCGGAGAAGATATTGCCCAATTCATGGATCTGGGAGCTTCAGGCGTTCAGATGGGGACCCGTTTTGTGGCCACCTACGAATGTGATGCCGATGAGCGCTTCAAGGAAGCCTATGTTCAGGCAAAAGCCGAAGATGTCACCATTATAAGAAGTCCGGTCGGTATGCCGGGCCGGGCGCTGCTCAACAGTTTTATCGAGGCTGCGCGGGAAGGCGCAAAAAAGCCATTTAAATGCGTTTTCCATTGCGTGAAAACCTGCGAACAGGAAAAAACACCGTACTGCATTGCCGCCGCGCTGATCAACGCCATGAAAGGCAATCTCGAACGGGGTTTTGCTTTCTGCGGAGCGAATGTTGCCAGAGTGGACGCCATTCGCTCCGTGCATGACCTGATGCAAAGCCTGCAGCAGGAATATGAGAAACGTATTGCTCTGAAGGCTTGACACGGTAAATGAAAAAGGCCCCTGTTCCACACGGACAAGGGCCTTTTTCATGGAGCATGTATTGACTTTATGCTCCACTTGTCTTTATCGCCTTGATTCGGATACGCACATAATCGGCAAGCCATCGTCCCTCTCGGTATCGAGTTTCCCTGATACGCTCCGCGGCTTCATGGATGATCTCATTTTTTAAATCCTCCCGCATGTCTTCAAATGCCCTGACAATGAACATGCGTATCCAGTCCTCCATCCCATGCGCCCCCTTCAGTTCCGTGGGACGCTCAAAAAGAGCAGCCATAGTCACGAGCAGACCATGCGCTTCCAGTCGGGGAGCATATTCGCCGATAGTCGGAAAATAAAATGTGCGCGGATAGCACAATCCGCGCACTGCAAAGGATTTCTCCAGAGAGGCGTGCACACTTTCCACACATCCCCTGCCGCCAAACTCGCATACCAGCTGCCCATTGGGCCTGAGTGCCAATGCAATGCGCTCCAGCAGGGCATCCTGATCATCAATCCAGTGGAATACCGCATTTGAAAATACGGCATCCACCGGCTCCGGCAGGGAAAAATCTGTTGCGTCACCGTGCATGAAACAAAGATCGGGATAGGTTCTTGCCGCTATCTCCAACATTTCCGAAGAATCATCAAGGCCAATAACGCGATACCCCATATCGGCAAGCCTGCGGGTCAGCACGCCGTTACCGCATCCAAGATCCAGTACTGAGGCGCCGGGCGGAATATCCAGAAGATTCAGTACACTTTCACCATATTGTGGCACGAATTGAAAATTCCGCCCGTATTCTGCCGCATCCCATGTAATATTCATCTTGCCTTGCTTCCGAACGCTGTTCATTTACCCATGATTCTGAATATCTCAACTGCATGCCCTGATGCTCATCCAGCCTTTCCCATGAAATGAACAGCAAGGCGCAGCAGGGATTCTCAGACTTTCTTTTTACCCGGCAAAAGAAGGTTCAGCAGCACACCGGTAACAGCAGCCAGCCCTATGCCACCCAGACGGAATGATCCGATACTGAAGGTCATGCCTCCCACGCCGAAAATGATGATCAGCGCCACCACGGCAAGATTACGCGGCTCCATGAGATCCTGACCGGCCTGGACAAGGGTATTCAGCCCCACCACCATGATGGCGCCGAAAAGCAGAATCATGATTCCCCCCATCACGGGAGAAGGGATGGATTGCAAGAAGGCGCCCAGTTTGTTGACGCAGGAAAGCGCAATGGCACAGAAGGCCGCCCATGTCATGACCGCAGGATTGAATGCCCGCGTCAGAGCAACGGCTCCCGTCACTTCCGAATAGGTGGTATTCGGCGGCCCTCCTACAAAACTGGCAGCCATGGTTGCCAGTCCATCTCCCAGCATGGTACTTTTGATGCCGGGATCTTTGAGAAAATCCTTTCCTGTCACGGAACTGATAGCAATGATATCCCCGAAATGCTCGATAGCGGGAGCAAGCGTCACGGGAATGATGAACAGTATGGCTTCCCAACGGAATTCCGGAAAAACAAAGGATGGCAGCCTGAACCAGGCAGCATCGGCCACTCTGGTGAAATCATGAACTCCCATGAACACTGAAACGGCATATCCTGCTGCGATACCGCTGAGAATGGGCACCAGACGCATGAAACCGCGCCCCAGCAAGGATACAAGCACAGTCACGGCCAGAGAGGTCATGGAAATAATCAATGCGACATTTTCCGCAAACAGCACGCCGGAACCGTCCGATGTTTTTCCCAGAGCCATGTTGACTCCCACTGGCGCAAGGACAAGCCCGATCACAATGATCACCGGTCCGGTGACAACAGGAGGAAGCAGGCGCAGGATAATCCCTGTTCCGCGGAAACGGATGACCATGCTGAAAACGATATAGACACCCCCTGCAGCTACCATCCCTCCCATTGTTGCGGGGAGTCCCCATGTTTGAATTCCATAGATTATGGGGGCAATGAACGCAAAAGAGGATGCAAGGAAAACCGGAACCCTGCCGCGTGTGCACATCTGAAAAATCAGCGTACCCACACCCGCTGTAAACAGCGCAACATTGCTGTCCAGCCCGGTGAGCAGAGGCACAAGCACCAGAGAACCGAAGGCGACAAACAGCATCTGTGCGCCGAGAAACCAGTCCCTGAGCCGGAAACGATAGATGACATCATTGTCGGACATGAAGCATATCCTCTTGGAAATGTTTTTATGTCCAAGCATTTTCACATTGAAAATACTCGCGGAATCAACCACAGGAAACTCCGGCTTCAGGTGGTAAGCCTGTGAACCAGACACACAGGAACCTGACATCAGACCCCTTCCGCACTCCGCGCCGGGATGTACGGGAAGAATGTTCAGAATGACCAGGCTTCTCTCCTGCGGGAACTATTTTGTGCCAAAAATTCTGTCTCCGGCATCCCCCAGGCCAGGGATGATATAGCCCTTTTCATTCAGATGCGAATCAAGCGACGCCGTATAGATTTCCACATCGGGGTATGCATCGAGCACACGCTTCACGCCTTCAGGTGCGCATACCAGAGTCAGGGCGCGAATGCAGGGACACTTCTGCCGTTTCAGTAAATCAATGGTTGCAACCATTGAGCCGCCTGTAGCCAGCATGGGATCAAGAATCAGGGCAATGCGCTTGTCCATGGACTTTGCCAGCTTGACGTAATACTCCACGGGTTCCAGTGTTTCCTCGTTGCGATACAGGCCGACCACGCTGATCTTGGCTCCGGGCACCATATCAAGTACACCGTCCATGAGGCCCAGCCCGGCGCGCAGTATGGGGACAATGGTCACTTTTTTGCCGGAAATGTAATCCACATTGACCGGGCCGGCCCAGCCCTGCACACTCTTGGTTTCCGTCTGAAGTTCCCGTGTCGCCTCATAGGGGAGAAGGCGCCCTATTTCCTTGGCTACCATCCGGAACTCGCTGGTGGAAGTGCTTTCGCGCCGCAAAAGGCCGAGTTTGTGCCGAACCAGAGGATGATCAACCACGTGCAGTGCCATATGTTTCTCCTTTTTGTCTGCGGCGAACCCGATATTCTGAAAATCGGTTCAACCTATTCTTGCGCTCCGTCCCTGTCAATGCGGCCAGGGCGGAAACGCTTACCATTCCGGATAACGACGCAATGACACTTGCCCTGCATGACAAAAACAATTAATATGACGAGCTGATTGTCATGCCGCCTCCGCGCGGCTTTTTCCCGGAAACTCCAACAGGCCCTTAAGTTTTCAGTACAAAATTCGATATATTTCACTGGCGCACACATTTCCGGAAAGTTCCGGTTCGGCTGTTCCATTGTGCAAGATGAGGGAGAAAGATTGCATGTCCCAGTCAAAAATTCTGCTTGAAGTCGGCACCAATGAGCTGGAGATTGTTGAATTCTTCATCAATGAGCGGGACGGCTACCGTGGATATTACGGAATAAATGTATCCAAGGTTGTTGAAATCATCCGTACTCAGCCGGTTACGGCTATGCCCCAGATGCGCCACCCTTCCGTGCTGGGAGCATTCCCCTACCGCGGCGGTCGCATTGTGCCCCTGATTGATGTATGCAAGTATCTTGACAAGGGCAGCATCGGAGACGAGTCAAAAATCATTATTACCGAGTTCAACAATGTTCAGACCGCCTTTCTCGTTTCCGGCGTCACCCGTATCCATCGCATCAGCTGGAAGCAGGTTGAAGCGCCCAGCCGCTTCCTCATGGAGATGAGCCGTGGTTCCATTACCGGCATGGTGCGTCTGGAAGATCGCGTAGTCTTTGTACTCGACATGGAAGCCATTGTCGCCACGCTGCATCCTGCGCTTTCTATCCGTATGGATGAAAAGGATGAGGAAGCGCCCCTCCCGCCCCGGAAATTCCATATTATCCATGCCGAGGACTCAAACAGCATCCGGCATCTGGTCCACAGCATGCTTGAAAAGGAAGGGCGCTTCGATGTGACCCAGGTTACAGACGGCGAGGAAGCATGGAGTCTCATGCAGAAATACAAGCAGGAAGCCGAGGAAACGAACAAGAGCGTCACCGATTTCGTGCAGGGGATTATCAGCGATATCGAGATGCCCAATATGGACGGTCTTACCCTGTGCCGCCGTCTTAAAGAGGACCCCGTCCTGCGCGCCGTTCCCATTGCCATGTTCTCCTCTCTCATTTCTCCCTCGCTGGCGCGCAAGTGTGAAAATGTAGGAGCGGATGCCCAGTTTGCAAAACCAGACCTGCAGGCCCTCAGCGACAAGATGTACGATCTCATCCAGAGTTCCCGAGCCTGAAGGCATGCATGTATACTTTTAAAGTATAAAACTTTTATTATGGCGCAGACTCTGCTGAAAGATACAAGTGTCGGCATTATTGCCGGAGGGGGACAATTTCCCCGTCTCATCGCGCAGGAAGCCCGTCGGGCAGGGCTTTCAGTAGTGGTTTGCGGCTTTTACGGACACACGGCTCCCGGTTTGGAAGAACTGGCTGACGCATTTCAGCTTTTGCATCTGGGCCAGTTGAACAGGTTGCTGGCCTGGTTTCATGACCATAACGTGCGCCGCCTGTGCATGGCCGGAACCATCAACAAACCGAAGGCTCTGGATTTCCGCCCGGACTTCCGCGCCGCCAGAGTCATTTTTTCCCTGCGGGACAAGGGTGATGATTCGTTGCTGCGTGCTGTGCTGGGCGAATTGGAAAAAGATGGATTCAGTGTGCTGTCTGCCGCGGATCTTGTCCCGGCTCTGCGTTGTCCGCATGGCACGCTGACACGACGGGAACCCGCCCCCGAAGACTGGGAAAATATCCGTTATGGATGGCCCATAGTCTCCGAGATGGGACGGCTGGATATCGGACAGTGCATAGTGGTCAGACAGAATATGGTCGTTGCGGTAGAGTGTCTGGAAGGTACGGATGCCACGCTCCGGCGCGGGGCGGAGCTTGGCGGCCGGGGTTGCATTGCCCTCAAGATGGTGAAGCCGGGACAGGATGAAAGGGTGGATCTCCCCTCCATCGGACTGACCACCATGCGAAACCTCATTGAGTACGGCTATAACGCTCTGGCGGTGGAAGCCGGCAGGACACTCTTCTTTGACCGTGCGGAAAGCCTGGCTCTGGCGGACGAGCATAAACTCGCCGTCGTGGCCCTGCCCCGAAGCTCATGAAGATTCTTTCGCGCGAACCTTCCGGATAGTTTCAGTCCTCCGGGCCACAAAGCTGTGAACCCTCCGGACAGCGTTCTCTTCCAGGTTACGGTAAAAAAGTGTGATATTCAGGCAGTGCAGGTCTCCCGGAGGGAAAAAGGCTCTGATCCCGGAATAATGCCGCAAAGAATCCAGCTCCGGTGCGCCGGCGACAAGCGCGCCAAGCAAGGGATCAATCCACGCGTCCGTAAAATGCGGGATATCGTGGCATGTCCTGCCATCAACATCGAACTTCGCCATTCCCAGATGCAGTTCGCGCGGAGCGTAGTCCTGTCTGTTTGTCCAGTTCAGCGGATTAACGCACAAGGCGCCCGGACGCAGGGTAAGCGCCTTTTTTCCGCTGCGGGAAAGCGTATTATAGGTAATGATAACCCCCGTATCGTCTTGCCGTGAGGCCAGACGCATGTTGGGATGCATTGCAAGATCGCTCTCCGTTACGGTAAGACCGGGAAGATACGCGGCAACCAGACATCGGTAGATATCCCGGTTTCCGAACATATTCTTCAACAGATGCAGCAGGATAGCTGCTCCCTGACTCTGCCCGGCAAGCAGCAGAGGACGCCCCCTGTTCCAATGCTCCAGATAGTGAAGGAATGCCCGCTCTGCGTCCTGAAGAGGCACAGTGAAAGCTTTTCTCCGCTCCTTTTCGGGCAGAAAATGTGTTTCCATGCTGAGCTGGCGTACATGAGGCATGAAAATATGCCCTGCTCTGGCAAAGGCGGAAGCCTGCGTCCGCAGATCCCGGACAGCCAGTGCGCGGAGCGCCGGTTTAAACGGGTCAAAAAAGCCTGCCTCCGAACCATGCTGCAGGGTTCCCGGCAGATAGAAGACATCAGCCGGGAGGGATGGCATGTTTTCCTGACAGCCTCCGGTACGGACATGCGCGGGCAGAGCAGCCCACATATCCCTGTCCGCATAATCCGGTGCGGAAGGACAGGACAGCATCACTACTTTTCCCTTTTCTCCCGGTCTTCACTCTGGCTGCGGCGCACAATACATTCCGCCACAATGCTTACCGCGATCTCCCCAGGAGTTTCCGCGCCTATGGGCAGCCCCACGGGGCAGTGCACGCGGGACAGCTCGGCGTCCGAGGCCCCTTTGCAGCGCAGGGCGGCATATATCTCTTCCCGCTTGCGCCTGCTGCCGATCATTCCGACATACCCCGCCACATGCCCGGCACGCCCGGCTTCCAGAACCTGTTCAAGAACAAGAGCATCGTGGACATGCCCTCGCGTGAGAATCACCACATATGACTTGCCGTCCAGTTTCATTCCCCTGAAGCAGTCTGTAAAGCCCGGTACGCAGCGGCAGCATGAGGCTCCGGGGAATCGATCAGATCCGGAAAATTCCTCACGATCATCCAGCACCGTTACCTCGAAGCCCGCTCCGCCCGCCACCGGCACGACAGCCTGCGCCACATGACCACCGCCGCACAGGATCATGCGCGGCGGCACCAGCCAGGGTTCAGCAAACCAGCAGACATCATTTCGTTTTACGATCAGCGCCCCCAAAGCGCCGCGCGCTGCGCGCCGGCACTCCTCTGCAACGGGAAAAGCCGGCTCCCCCTTCTCTCCGTGCATATCCAAAACAACGCGCAGGCCTGGATGCGCACCGTCCAGAGCCGTGATGAGCAGCATATCCGTCCCATTTTGCAATTTTTCAAGTAAACCTTTAAAGATTTCAAAATCGCCGGTTTGTGCCGCCTCAACAAAAACCCTGAGTCTGCCTCCGCAAATCATGTCTGCTCCGGCTGCAAGCTCACCGGAAAGATCGAAATCCATCAGTTCCGGTTTTCCGCTTTCCAGCACAAGCGGCGCGGCTTCCAGAGCGGCCGCCTCCAGAAGACCTCCGCCGACGCTGCCCGCCACCAGCGAGCCTCTCCTGTCCACCAGCATTTTGGAACCAGCCGTGCGCGGCGTGGAACCTTCATGGGAGACGATGGTCACGACAGCAAGAGCTTCTCCCCTGCTCAGATATTCAACAAGTATTTCCAGCAGATCACGCACGATTTCCTCCTTTTTGCGGATTAACGACATGTATCCCGTCCGGGCCGCGGACGATCCTGCCCTGTACCCTTTCCAGACGACGCAGCGGGCTGCCGCAGCGGCAGGGACCGGGCAGAATCGCCGCATAATCCCCAGTACGGTAGCGCACCAGAGGCATGGCTTCCCGCGTAAGCGTCGTCAGCACGATTTCTCCTTTCTGTCCTGGAGGTACGGGCCGCCCACTCACAACATCAACGCACTCCAGAAAAATATCCGCTTCGCGGATGTGCATGCCGTCGTGCGAGCGGCATTCCACCGCACACCCGTAAGCGCTTTCAGTCAGCCCGTAAGGATCAAACCCTTCACAGGCCCAGGTCTCCTCAAGCTTCTGCCGTAAATCCGGAGAAAGGGCTTCGCTGCTTGCCAGCAGAGTACGAAGACCGACATCGCGCACGGCTTCCGCCACGGCTGAGGAACACAGCAATCTGGCAAGCTGGGAAGGCGCGGCAACCACAGACTGTGGCCGTATGCGTTCCAACTCTTCAAGAAAGCCCTTTTCTTCAGCCAAGGGGTTCCCGGCAAAACCAAGCGCCCCGAAAGAAAGCCGGTGCGGCGGAAGCTCCAGACGCTGTTCCAGCGGAAGCCCGGGATCAAGATTTATTCCTTCACCGAGAAACGGCAGGGAACGGATAAGCAAATCCGCCACGCCGAAAGGGCGATCCGCGCCGGGCAGCAGAATCAGAACCCTCTCTCCGGGACGCAGCAGCACGGCCATGCCTACGGCGAAAAAGTCTGCTGTGCGGCCCAGATCATCTTCCGTGAAAGCGAAACGTTTCCCTTCCTTCCCCGTCACTGTTCCCGAAGTTCGCAGTGTTACCATGCGAGCAACTGCATCCAGAGAAACGCAGAGAAAACGCCTCCAGTCGCATTCGATATCCTCGGCGGAGGAAAAAGGAAGCAGCGCCATATCCTCAAAATTGCGGGGAAATTCACCCCGTAGTACGGCCTGATGCAGATCCGGAGGCAACTGCGCGAAACTTTCCCGGTAATGGGGGCTTTTTTCCGCCGCGCGGCGCACGGTACGACGCAGCCTTTCCATCTGCCAATGGTGCAGCGCGCCGATATCGAGTCCGGCGGACTGCCCGCTCAACTTTGCCAGCCAGGGATCAAGCGGGCACAGGGAAAAACTCATGCGTCAACCTCACGGCTGCCCCCCCTGTACAGCGGAGTTCCGTCCAGTGCTGTAAGATTATGCAGACAAAACGGGACAAGACGTCCGGCGGACGTCACCACATGGATACAACAGCCGCGTACTCTGGCGACATCAAGATTGCAGACGTCCTGAAAAGCCATGCAGGATATGGTGAAACGTCTTGCCAGTCCCGCCCTGGCAAGAAAGCGGTCGAAATCATCTCCATCCTCGCCAGAGCTGCCAAAAAAGGAACTTTCCGGCACACGCCAGTGCCGCGCGGTAAATTCCCTCGATACGCGCGCACCTTCCGCCGCGTCAATCGGAACAGTGGCCGGGCCGGAGGCATCCCGGACACGTTCCGGCCCGCAACAGCACTCTCCCGCATCCGGGGCGGGAATGAGCGCAAGCTCCGTCCGCCCGTCTGCCCGGGACACGCGCCGGTACACGGCGCTGAACGAACACATGGAATGTTCACAGCCCGGCGGGTGAAAATCCGTAACGGAAAGCATGTCCCCGCTCTGTCCGGCAAGTTCCCGCATGATTTCCGGCAGGGTCAGGCGAGGAGCATTCAGCAGTTCCCAGGGATAACGGCCGAAGGATGCGACCGGCTGCATATGCACCCCCCGTATCGACGGGCCGAGTTCCAGCGCCAGACGCAAGAGGTCCCCCAGCTTGCCGGTGTTGACGCCAGGGACAAGCGTGGCCACCAGCACTATGCCCAGCCCGGCCTCGGCGCAGCGGCGCACGGCATCAAGCTTGCTCTCCAGCAGGGGGCGGCCGCGCAGTATGGAGAAAACGTCGTCATCCGGTCCGTCAAACTGAAGATAGACAGAGTCCAGACCTGCATCCCGCAGCGTGGCGGCATAGCCTGCCTCCCTCCCCAGGCGTATGCCGTTGCTGTTCAGTTGCACGAGTGCAAATCCCCGTCGTCTGGCCATGGCGACGATTTCGGGCAGATCTTCCCGCATGGTGGGTTCTCCGCCCGAAAGCTGTATATTGCACGCCCCGGAAACCCGCCACAGCCTTTCAAGCTGAAATGCAATCCGTTCCAGAGAGGGCTCAGAGGGAGAGAGCGGCACGGCGTCAGCCGCATCTGATGCAGTGCATCCCGACGAAGCATAGCAGACAGGGCAACCGAGATCACAACGCTGCGTCACCTCGATCTGCCCGGTACAGGTATGCTGGGCATGATCGGGACAAAGGCCGCAGTCAAAAGGGCATCCCTGCGTCCTGCCCACCTGGGGACATGCGGGAAAGGAAGGAGTTTTCGGACGGTTCCAGCCAATCAGAGAGGGGCCCCCTCTCCACACCGGCGTCATGAATTCTCCATGCTCGGGACAGGTCTTGCGCATGATGATTTCCCCCGACTGGGGAGGAAATTCCTCATATACGGCGTCCAGAAGTTTCAGACAGACAGGGCACAGGCTTTGTGTGGCGCGCGGGGTGAACATGCCTACTCCATGCGCGCATTTGAGATATCGATGTCATAGACGGCCAGAAGCTCAAGCAACTTCTCCCAGCATTCAGCCAGCAGTTCACCGCACAGCTCCATATCTGGCGCGCCGCTCTCCGGTTCCGGGCGTCCGGCGGATGTTCCCAGCCATGCGGCCACCTGGGGACAGGACGTGCCGCCGCAGGGAGCAGTCCGCGAAACGAACCAGGTGACATACTCGTTGATCAGAGGCAGCGCCATGGGATGAGCTTCGTCGTTCGGGCCGCTCCGGCCCGCAAGATAGGACAGAAGACAGACGCCGCCGGAAAGGAGCCCGCAGCTCTGACCGCCTTGTGCCATACCTTCGCACAGCCCCCACAATGCCCGGATCAGCCCGGAATTTTCCTCCCCACGCGCATGCAGGGCCATCAGGATTAATATCTGACTGCAACAATATTTTTCCCGCAACAGCGGCAGGATGTCGAGCAACAGCGGATTCATGCATCCTCCTTCCGGGCCGTCAGCAGAACATACCCCAATGAACGCAAAAGGTCACGGGACGACGGCCCTCCCCCGCAACCGAACCCAAGCCAGCGGCCAAGCCCGTCCAGACTTTCCCCGCCCAGAATGAGGCGGGCGCCCAGCTCGGTCAGCGCGCGATCATGCGCCTCCTCATATTCCAGTCGAAAACCTTCACGGATCAGCGTCTCCCGCAGACGCGGCAGGGTCGGCGCCCCAGACAGGCAGGAACGCAATCCGGGAACTCTGACCGCCGGGCACCCGTCATATCGGATGACGTCTGCCAGAACGATATGCCCACCCGGGGCCAGTACTCTGAAACATTCCGACACCGCCTGCCGGAGGGCGGAGCAGAGAGAAAGCACACACTCGCACAGCACAAGATCCTGGGACGCATCCGGCAGAGGCAATGCCTCCGCATGGCCCCGCAGGAGCTGAACCAATCCGCGTGTCGCCGACCGGGATTCTTCCAGCATGGCCGCGTCAGGGTCTACACCGGTGACACAGAATCCGCGCTCCTGCAGCAAGGCAAGCGTTGCTCCTGCCCCGCACCCCACGTCCAGCGCACATTTCCCTTCTCCTGAAGATTCCTGCTCAAAGCCGCACAATGCAAGGGCATGAACGGTCAGTTCTCGCCCGCCCGGACGGAGGGCGGCCCCTGCCGCCTCCCGGAAAAGAGGCTGCTGATACAAATTGTCGTTTCTGTCCTTCACTGCGTCCGCCTCTTCCTGAGCAACCCACGATTCAGGGTATGTTGTGACTGAAGGTGTCTGCTGCCGGGCAGCGTGTTCCATGCCGCAGTTTCGCACCTCCACCGGAACGTGACGCAACAAGTGGACTGGAGCGATATCGCGGAGCCGAGGCAGCAGAATCCCGCTGTATTCGACTCCGAGAACATTTTCAAAAAACATGCTCCAAAATGCCGCATATGCGGCTGTATCCCTTCGCGTCTCCGTGTATTGACTTGGCCGCGTTCACTTTCTAAAAGCGGTGGCACGCAATACACCATACACTTACGGAGTTGCCGATGTTCGCCTTTCTTCCCCGCACGTCCGCAGTTTCCCGCTGGGCCTGCGCATATTTTTTCACCATTGTGGGCATCGCCTACGGGACGGTCATGTCCCGTATTCCTGCCATCAAGGCCAACACCGGCCTTGACGACGGCAGTCTGGGGCTTGCTCTGCTCTGCGTCGGCATCGGCGGAGTGATCGCCTTCGCACTCGCGGGCTGGGCGCAGATAAAGTGGAGCAGAACATCAGCGGCCTCGCCCTGCTGATCTGCATTCCATTGCTGGGCGTGCCGCGCAGCTTCGCCGGATTGAGCGCAGCCTTCTTTTGTCTGGGAATCGCCACGGGCTGCGCTCAGGTCGCCATGGGCACCCAGGGAACCTTGGTGGAAAGGGCGGAAGGCAGACCCCGCATGTCCGGCCTGCATGCCATGTACAGCGCGGGGGGCCTCATCGGCGCTGTAAGCGGAGCGAGCATGGCCGCTCTGGGGATTGGCCCCTTCCCGCATTTCTGCATGCTGTCGGTCTTTTTCCTGTGCTTTTATCCCCTTGCCGCCTCCCGTCTGCTGAACGATATGCCCAAGCCCGCGAACTCTGCCGAATCCAACGGAAAACATGGAGGTCTTCCTCCTCTGGCCGTTATCATCATGGGTCTGCTTGCCGCCTGCTCCTATACTGCCGAGGGCGCGGTGGGAGACTGGGGGCCGGTGTTGCTGTTTGACGTCAAGGGCGCGAGCGAACAGGTCGCAGCCCTCTCGTACGCGGCTTTTTCCACTACCATGGTCATAGCCAGACTGTATGGTGATCATCTCAGAGAACGTATGGGAGACTATGCCCTGATGCGCATTCTTGCCGTTATCGCCACCACCGGCATGGCCATCGCCATTTTCTCGCCCTGGCCTCCTCTCTGCCTCACGGGCTTTGCCTGCATGGGCATAGGACTCTCCGCCATTGTGCCCATTCTGTTCAGTGCGGCGGGCAAGCGAACGGATATCTCTCCCACCAGCGCCGTCGCCATCGTCACTTCTCTGGGATTTGGCGGCCTGCTTTTTGCCCCGCCCTGCATCGGGCTGCTGTCCGAATATCTCGGCAGCCTGAACGACGCCCTCATTCTCGCCCTGGCCTGCTGCGTCTGTCTGGTCGCCGGGGCATACGTCGTAAAGCCGAAAGCATAGCCCCCGCCACGCTCGCATATCCGCCGTCCCCGGCGACCCTGCGGGATATCGTCTGATATCGCCGGGTCGCCGGGCGTCTTTCATCCGGTTCACCCCGCTTCTCATGACTCACTTGTCTTCAAGCAATGCTTCAACTTCCGCCATCTTTCCCAAGGCCAGGGAGCGAGGAACCAGGGTCAGCCCGCAGCGCGGACATACCGGAAGAGAAACATCGAAAGAACTGCCGAGATATCTGACCGCCAGCGTTTTCTGCTCCAGCGGACCGCCGCAACGGGCGCAGATCCAGTCGCCCTCATCGGGCGTATAGGTGGGGTTCAGAGCCATGGCTACTCCTTGGGACATGCTGCAATTGAAAACATATGCCGACCAGCCCCTGTGTTCTGCCTCACAGATTTCATGCGTGAAGCCGGAGCCGGACGCCGGACAGGGAGGTGGCTCGACGAAGCCTCGCCATGCCCGTCCCTCCAAAATATTTTCACTTTGAACATGGTCTATGATCCGCACGGGCCTCATCCATGCTTTCCGAAACATTGCCGGTTCCGGGCACAATCATGCGGTGGCTGTAGGCGTCATGCACAATGAACACACGCCCTTCCGGGCCGTCTTCCACAGCATATTCCACCCAGTAGGTCACGCGTGAGGGACGCCAGGAAGCCAGAAAATGCCCGGAACGCCGATCCTGAAATGCCGTTCCGGCGGCCTCCGCTTCCCGGATGACCCGAAGCATATCTTCCAGCAGGATATGACGCCCTTCAAGCCTTTCCAAAAGATCAGGAGCAACAAGGAGTTCCGGCCCTCCTTCTTCCGGTTCGGGGATATCCCTGCCCGCGATATCACGCAGAACCCGCCGTTTGAACTCCGTTCTGGCGACGCGGCGGGCGGACAGCCCCGGACCGGCTTCAGCGGGATC
>ERZ779866.669-NODE-669-length-38147-cov-56.065972_pt1 | contig 38147 bp, 42 predicted proteins | sample MGYA00511248_ERZ779866 | MGnify/ENA primary metagenome ERZ779866 (study PRJEB29588, sample SAMEA2155758) | human gut metagenome | biome: human gut; feature: human-associated habitat; material: faeces | place: Denmark | collected 2008/2010 ... | reverse complement strand
GCTTGGATTTGCACCAGAAGAATATGAAATAAAAAAAATAAAACCCCGGCATTTCTGCCGAGGTTGATTGTTATTGTCTACGGTGGTAATACTCCACAAGTTGGTCTACACAACCTATAACAGTAATATATACTACCAGCGTAAGGCCTGTTGCTGACAGGCTTGCGCCTAGACCTAGTGCGGTTATAAAGCCGAATACGCCCGCATAGGGTAGTACCGACAACATCAAGGTACACCAGATATGATACATATACATCTCCCTTTAGTAAGACAACTAGGATTTTCATCTTTTTATACCTAATTATTTCTATATGAAGAAAAAGAATATTCAATTTTATAATTTAGTATAATATAACAAAAAAGAAATAGGCCACACTCTAGAAATGTGGCCTACCTAGTCTCCGTGTTTATACTCTATGGACTAGATGATAGAGTTGAGCTACACTACTGATAATGATATAGTCAATGTTTCGCCATCGTCATGGCGAAAAGACATCACATTATCGCCATAGAAGTAATGTCTACCAGAGACATTCTCACTATCAAGTGTGTTAGTGATTGCGTCCAATTTGACACAAACCCAATAGATATAGCTCATCAGTATTATTATCAACATATATTTCTATATATTGATAGCTTGTGATATGTTTTACTTCTGTCGCAGCTCAGAAGCACCTTAATCGTCTCATAAGGCGCCAACCTCCAGTGGCTAACTTATCCTTATATTGCGGTAGATATTTTTTAATATTTCTATATAAAAAAATGAGAATATGCAATTTTAATTATAATATTATAAAGCGTATCCTATACAATTATAATTTCTTTTTATATATTTATTAAACTCATTTTTAATACTGTTAAAATGATAAATATTTTCAGGATTAATAATTAATCCAAACATTATTGTTGGTTTTGGTGGTTGTTGAAAGATGTAATATTCAGATTCTTCAATACCAGGACACTCATTAATATCGTATACATTTTGTATTCCTTCCCAAAATTCATTACGAGCTTTAAACCAAAGTTGTTTATATTTATCAATGCTAATTTCGCCATTAAAGAATTTAACATAAGGTTCTAAAAAATCATGTTCAAAATTTATAGGGGTAAATACTTTTTGTTCCAAATTATCACCAAGTATTTGTTTTGTTAATTCTGTTGGTGTTTGCCATATTTCAAGAGGAACAACTTTATGGCCCTTTTTAAACATAATGTATAGATTTCTTGACATATTATAATCATCCTTTTTTAACTTAAAAATTGGTTGTAATTTAATGAATAATTACAACCAATCAATGTTTAAAATTCAATATGGGAATGATAAGATACTTCCATTGTTTTGGGTTTCCATTCGTTAACTTCGATTTTATATTTAATTTTCATTGTACCATCTTGTGCTCTTAATTCGATAATTTTGTAGTTGTCTTTTTCTTCAACGCTGGTTATATTCAAATTCCTAAAATTCATTTGCTTATTATTTTTATATAGAGAAATATCTATTGTGTGCTTAAGTTGTATATAGTTTTTACCATCTGAATCCATAAACTTTATAAAGTTCACAATTCCATGTCCAGCTATAACGTATCTTGAAACTTCATTCTTTATAACTGAAATTGTAAAATCAAAATAATCAAGTTCTGTTAACATAATAGTCTCCTTTTTTTATTTTTAATATAATATTTCTATATAAAAAAATAAAATATTAAAAAACCCCGGGGTTGCCGGGGCTTTGGTTAATATACCCAATTGAGCTTGAGCGTTGCCACGCCGCGCTCAACGTTGATCATGATGCTACGGTGATTTTCGCCGAGCAGCACCCACAGAGTGCGATCGACAAGATCCACACGTTCGACATGGATAATGTCCATATCGAACTGCATACCGTTAATGATGAACGACTCATGCTCACCGATCATCGACGGATCAAAGTTGATCTCACCGAAATTAATCGTCACATGGTTGCCACGATACTTCTCGGCGTAATCATCATACATCCGCTGGGCATAATTACGTCCAGACATAGAGCAAGACAGCATATTCATAGTTTTCTCCTTTTATCGGTTATGAGTTAACTGTGTGTTTATCTCTATACTTAATCTATTTCTATATGAAATAAGAGAATATTCAATTTTTTATTAAAGATAAAAAAGGTAGCACAATGCTACCCCGTCGGTACATTTAATGACTTACCGGCGACAAGTCTTCCAGCAGTGGCAAGCAAACACCGCGTGTTATTTTTATAATTTCTATATGTAGATTTTAAATATACAAATAAAAATATTGAATAAATATAGTTGATATTTGTTGGTAAGGGTTTGTATTTTAGTAAAAAATAATGTGTTAGAACTTAAATTAGATATTTCAGACAAATAAAAAAATAGCCATTATTATTTAAAATAACAGCTATTTTTACATTTTTTATTTATTTTTCTAAATTAATTAACGGTAAATTTGTATTACTACCAGCAACTTGTGGGAGTTTACCATCCCATTTTTCAATTGCATTATATTTAATTAAATCATTCTTAATTGATTCGGCAATTTTTCTATTAGCTTCAGCTTTTGCTTCTGCTTCAATACGTATGGATTCTGCTTTACCTCTTGCCTCTTGGATTTGTGCATTTGCTTTACCAGTTGCAAGGGCTTCATTTTTCTTAGCTTGTGCTTCGGCTTCCCGAAGTTCATTTTCACGTTGTTGCGCTCGCTGAGTCGCTTCAACTTTTGCATCAATAGCTTTCACTACGGATTCTGGGGGCCGAATTCCACCGACAAAAGCTACAAAATCAACATTAATTCCAATTGGAGTCATTTTTTCTTTTAAATCAATAAGAACTTTATCTTGAAATTCTTGTTTCTTTTCTCCGTATATTTCTTCTACGGAAAATGTAGACGCAATTTTATTGATAGAATCACGGAGTAAATTCTTCATATAAACTTTCGAGATTTCATCAACTCCTTTTCGATATGTTTGAAAAAGAATCGATATTTTATCTCGATCAAGCGTATATGAAAGTGAAACATCTGCCGAAGATACCATTCCTTCTTTAGATTGAAAATTAAAGGCGTCATTTTTATCCCATAAGATAGTTTGTTGGAAAGTTGGGAATAAATACATATCCTCATTAATACCAACATAATAACGTCCGGGTCCAACAACTTCATTGTCAACACCCTTGTTACTGCCAAGTAAATAAACTTTGACACCGACATAGCCGGCTTCAATTTTATAAAGATTGACCCAGAAAAATATTCCAGCGGTTAAAGCAACACAAAATGTTATAATACTACTAGCTATTGCTGTTTTTGTCATTTTTACACCTCATAATTGAGTCTGTAAATATAAGTTCAAAAAGTTTATAGAGCCAATCTCTAAGTAAAAAAATCACAGGGATAATACTTACCCAACCTAAAATTACTAATGGATCAGAATGTGCATTGATTAATTTTGGAAGTGCGAATCCAAAATATCCAACAGCAACTAGAATAAATCCTAGTCCACTTAGTATAATTTTAAACATATTACTCCTTTTGACATCCTCCCCGACTTTGGCGGGGATGCCTATTGGTAATGACTCTAATGAGTCATACCATAGGTGGGTTCCTGCTTCAACGTGAGCGCTTGAGCCCTTCCCACTCCACAGGCTGATACGACCTGCCCGGCCGCCAGAATATGTATTGCTACATTTAAGATGTTCGCCTTATATTCGATCCCTGAAGGGGAGGTTTTACGGCGCATTTTATAAATAGTTTAGGTGTACATTAAAATTAAAATTGGCACTAATTTATTTGAATGGATATCCAAATTATTAATGCCAACTTAATTTTTTAATTAATCAAATAGTAAAACACCATGGCGAAAATCCCAAAAGCGATCAAGAATGGCATAGACGTTCCTCCAGTTTGTTAAATGTTAATAATTTGAACTACCTCTCCCTGAAGGGAGAGGCTTTACGGTGCTGGTTGGTAAACAACTTTAATATTTCTATATGAAAATTTTAAATATATAAAATAAATAAGGTATAAAAATAAATGAGTAATTTAATAGGTAAATCTATTAATTGTAATTTATATACAGTTTCTGATGATACAAACGATACGGATTCAAGTCACATCACTAGTATTGTTGCTGTTAATACAGTTGATAATAGCAGAAAACACGATAAAGAAGAAATTTTAAACAAATTAGAAAAAATTGGATTCAACACGCGCCTAGTCATCACCGAATCCAATGCCGCATGGACGCCGCCCGTAACTGGCTGGGCGCGAGTGAGGGTTATTGAATAAAACTGGAAGTTATCAATTATGGTCAAGAATTATATCAAAAGAAATGGTTGTTTAGAGAACAAATAAATAATTCAAAAGATAAAAACAAATTGAACACTATTGAAATTAAGTTTTAAGGCAGCATACTATGAAAGGAAATTATATAGGTAATAATCCAAACGGATTAGATTTTGTTTTAGTTGATAACAAAACGACTATTGAAAAGAATAAAAAAATTGTCAGTAAAGATATCGCAATTAATGGTGACGATACAGATTTAGCTAGTAAGAGAGGGCAAATAGGAAAAGATTATCTTTTGCCCGATGGCGGCGATTTAAATGATTTACGGACACCAGGAAACTACGGTGTTCGAGGGGCCACATGGAGTAATGTCCCTGAAAAGACATATGCCCGTGTCCAGGTTATAAATGGTGCTGTTCAAACTTCTAATTTTAGTGAAGGTCTAACACAACTGTGGTGTACGATTGGACTAGCATATACGCATTGGTTTTCTAGGTCTTTTATTGGTGCTACACAAACGTGGAGTGACTGGGTTAAAATTGTTGATGCAACCCACCTTGCCACCTCCTCTACCCCTGGTATTGTTCAACTTAACAATACAACATCATCAACAAGTGCATCACAAGCTGCAACAGCTAACGCTGTAAAATTAGCTTATGATAAAGCTGTTGAAGCTTATACTAAAGCTGTTGAAGCTTATACTAAAGCTGAATCAGCGCAAGGATCTTCTACTTCTGCTGATAAATTAACTACCGCTAGAACTATTCAAAATAATTTAGCTTCAACAGCATCAGCATCATTTGATGGAACTGAAAATGTAACCCATGGTGTTACTGGTGTATTACCTGTAGCTAGTGGTGGTACTGGTAGAACTGATGGTAAAGCACCAAGTTTAGTAACTAAAAGAACTATTGATGGTGTATCTTTTAATGGATCTGCTAATATTACTCACTACGGTACATGTTCTACAGAAGCAGCTACTGTTGATAAAGTAGTATCTGTTACAAGTTTTACTTTAGCTACTGGAGCTGTTGTATATGTTAGATTTACTGTAACTAATACTGCTGCATCTCCAACATTAAATGTAAATTCTACTGGTGCTAAAGCCATAAGATACCGCAATGCTGCTATTTCCGCCGGATATCTCGCAGCCAATAGAACATATTGTTTTATTTATGATGGTACATATTATCAATTAGTTGGTGACATAGATACTAATACTAAATATACAGCAGCTTCTGAAACTCCTAAAGCCCCAGGGACAGCAGCAGTTGGAACATCTAGTAAATATGCTAGAGAAGATCACATACATCCATTACAAACAACAGTAAGCGGTAATGCTGGAACAGCTACAAAATTAGCAACAGCTAGAACAATTAGCTTAACAGGGGTTGTTGAAGGTTCTGTTTCTTTTGATGGAAGTAAAAATGTTAGTATTACAACAACCGCAGATGGTATTGGTGGAAGTATACCAATTGGTGGAATTATTGCATTCTCTGGAACATTTGGTGGAACTAATAATAGATTTCCAATACCATTAGGTTCAACTGCACCAGATACAAATTGGTGTTTATGTGATGGAACAACAACAAATGGTAAAACAGTTCCAGATTTACGTGGACGAATGATTCTTGGTGCTAGTTCAACTTATACTGCCGGTACAAAAGGTGGTTCTGAAACACATACACACAGTATATCTGGCACTGTGGGAGCTACAACACTTACAGTAAGCCAAATGCCAAGCCATACACACACATTTAGTAAGGGTACATATGGAAATATTGCTGAGGCTCGTGGTAGCGCAAATGATGGTAAACAGACAACTGATGCTACCGGTGGATCATCTTCACACACTCACTCACTGAGTGAAAGTAAATCCACTAGCGCTTCAAGCTTTCCTCCATATTACGCACTTGCTTACATTATGAGATGCGCATAATGTATGATAATGCATAATATGGTGGTAATAAGGTTTCTTTAGTTGTTGATGTTTTTGAAAAATTATGAGTATGTGATGTAGAGTCACCAGAAGCGTCGGTGTTCACAGATTTCTCACTTAACCAAAAATGCATCGAAGGATTAGTGGCCCACCCACAATCGCGGTATGAATTTCTATAATTATACGTATGTGTATGACTGGGTATTTGACTTATTGTCAAAGTAGTAGCTCCCACAGTGCCAGATACATCTTTTTATACATGATATATCTGCATAATAATACATAATTACACTACCCTTATGATAAACGCCAAAGCATAATATGGTGGAAATGAAGACGCACTAGTACTTTTTGTCCCACTTAATGTGTGAGTGTGTTCTTGAGAACTGCCCGAACTAGTTGTATTTACATAACCAGTATAATGACCAGGTTCTCCAACATTCCAAGCTGATCCACCACCACCATCATTAGCTAGATAATATGACCTGTGGTTATGGCTAGCAAGTTGACTTGTGGTCAGTGTGGTCTCACCAACAGTGCCAGATATACTATGATTTAATAACGCATTTCAATAAATTAATATTATTAATTAAATTTTAATATGAAAGAAAAAATTAAACAATATCTAAAAAACATTTTAATTGGTTTTGATCAATTGGTAAATGTTATATTTTTAAATGGATATCCTGATGAAACACTGTCTTCACATTTTTATAGATGGAATCGGGATGGTATTTATAAACAGCCGATGTGGATTTTAGATAAAATCGCACTGTGTTTTAGTGATTATAATCATTGTTATGAATCATATGAATCAGAAAGACTTAGACGACAATTACCACCGGAATTTAGAACTGAAAAATAAATAAATAAAATAAGAGGAATAAAATGGCATTTTTAGCAATTCAAAAAAAACTGACAAATACTATGACATCTTTATATACAACACCAGCAAGTAAATCATCAATTGTATTTTCTGGTTTAATTTGTAATATTGATGCAACTAATAAATCTACAGTTGAAGTTGATGTTCAATTAACATCAGGTTCTACAACAACAAATTTATTAAAAGCAGTTCCCATTGTATATGGTGGAAGTTTAGTACTACCTAAAGTTGTAGTTCCTACAAATGGTGTGATTAAAGCCGCTGCTACTTCAGCAGACTCTAGTAATAAAATTGATGTGACATTATCAATTCTAGAACAAGACGCTTAAACATTACAATGGTAAAATTACAATATACAATTCATCAGCATAATGCAAAGAAAGCTGGTCCTCATTTTGATTTAAGATTAGAAAAAGGAAATGAAGTCCATTCATTTGCATTACCAAAAAATAAGTTACCAGATGATAAACATGTATATTTAGCTATTAAAACACATGTTGATGATAACAAAGGTGCATTAGATTTTTATGGTCATATTCCAAATGGTATATATGGTGCTGGTGAAATTATTATATATGAAAAAGGTTATTACAATATTAACTTATAATTAGTATTGTTAAAACAATTAAAATTATTGAAAAATAAAAAAATCAATAAGTTAATAATTAATATTATTAACTTTATCGACTATAAAAAATAATGATATAGTCATTAAATATATTATTTTTAATAAGTAAAAAAACCTCTTCCTTTTCTAAGGAGAGGTTTTTTGATTTTTTTAAGTTTAAAGGATTATATATTCATTTTTATAACGTCGATTTGGGGCACTACCAATCCGGCTATTAAACCAATCGGACGCTTCGTCATCTGGTTCTCGAACATAGAGATCTCCATATGGTGTTACTTTGATAGTATATGTTTTTTCGTTATAATAAAACTGGCCGTCGATATTTATAAGGTTTCCATCACCATCATATATGGCATAGTATTTAATGCGTTCAAATTTATATTCCATACCATTAATCTTAATGATCGATGATGAATCTGGTTTACAATACTCTATGTGACCAGTTAAACTTGTACCTAAAGCCAGTCCACAGTGATAGATGATCGCGTCAACAATTTTAATAGACATATATTTGTATTCTCCTTTGTGATTTACAATTAAATATTTCTATATATAATCTTTAATTCTTTAAAAATAGTATATTTAAGTATAGAATGGCCTTCAGACTCTAGTAAAATAATTTTTGAAGTTCCATATCAAAATGGTGCACAAAAATTATTAGGTATATATTACCTGATTAAAACTAAAGAAAACCAATATATATTTGGTAAAAAGAAATAAAGTATATGCAGTACTTTACATATACACGACAGCAATTAACTGATAAAAAAGATTTACTTGCTAAAATATCTGAAAATAATCGTAGTGTAAAATTTGCATGTGAAGTATTAAATAAATCTAACACAGAAGGTGTATTAATTGATGTTCAATTTATTAATGGTATGACTGGTACGATCTATAAAAATTACACTAGCATTACTATTGATGAATTTAATAAATTAATGACCGAAGATTTTACATTACCGAGTAAATCTACAATTTACGGACGAATTTCATCTAATCATACAGAAGATGATTTACATATAGATTTTGTTATTTACTTATTACTAGATGTAGATTCACCAACAGATTTATACATTGAAAGACCTGTTATTACCAATCTACATGATGGTGACGTAGTAAAAATGAGTGACATTACCGTGGAATCATCAAAATTCCTCGGTAATGATCCTCATTCAAAAACAGAATACATTATATCTAAGTATCAAAGTGGTGTAAGTTCAATTATTGATGAAACTGTTAGTGCCACAATAAAGCATACGCTTAAATCTGATACATCTCAACTAAATTCTAATGAATATTACTATTTGTTTGTGAGATACATTGGATCTGGTGGTGCAAAAAGTGAATATTCATATCCAGTAAAAATACTTTTAGTCCGTGACTACACAGTAAAATTTGTATTTGATACAACGTTATATTCATCTAATAATAATAAAATTACGCTTGGACTTAGATTAGATTCTGGTATCCCATCACCAATTACGGTTGATTGGGGTGATAAGACTTCGACAATATATAAAACCGGCCATAAATTTACAGTAAGTGATCCTGGTATACATCTGTATAAATCGGCCGGAACATATACAGTAACAGTTAACTGTTTTGCATTACCCATACAAAAAGATGATGCTTATTTCAAGAAAACATTAACTAAGATATTAAGTCCATTACCACCAATTATTGAAGACTTAATTGATGAAGATTGTGTATTCTCAGAACATTTTACATATGATAATTTTCCAAATCTAAATGAACTACCAGAATATTTCTTTCAAAATAATTATCAATTAACATCAATAAATAATTGTTTTGAGAATGATATATTATTAACTACTATACCAAGTAGATTAACTTATAGATTATCAAATTTACTTACGGCTGAAAATCTATTTCTTGGGTGTAAAAACTTAACAATACCTGCTGATTTATTCGCATACAGTCCTAATTTAACGAGTGTAAACGCTGCTTTTAAGGACACCACAATTACATCGATTCCAGGTACACTGTTAAGGAATAATTTAAAATTGGAAAGCGCCGTAAGTCTGTTTGAAAATACGGGACTTACTAAAATACCTGGTGATCTATTCTTATTGTTGTCAAACTTAAAAAATATATCAAAATGTTTTAAGAATACACCAGTAACAAGTATACCAAAAGAATTATTTTCAGAAGCTATTCGATTAGAAAGAATTGTTGAAACTTTTAGTAGTTGTAAAAAAATTACAAAAGTTGAAGAATCTACATTTAAATATAATAATAATATTTTTGATTTTACTAGATGTTTTTACAATTGCACAGCGCTTAAAGAAATCCCGGCGGAATTATTTAATAACATAACTACTGGTGTAGATCCAACTGAATGTTTCCGTGGATGTTCATCATTATTAAATCTACCCGAATATGTTTTTCCAAAAAACATTAAGACTGCATATGGTGTATGTAATGGATGTACTTCATTAAGAACTATTTCCATATATGCATTTAGTAAGTGTGCAAGTGCTACATCTTTTGATTATGCGTTTGCAAATACTTCTTCACTTAATTTAGTTGGTAATATATTTACAGATTGTGTTGCCGCTGAAAGTTTTAAGTATACATTTTCTAATTCTGGTCTTAGAAGTGTTCCGGAAACATTATTTAATTCACAGGGTAACGTAACGGCATTTGATAGTTGTTTTTATGGATGTTCGGAATTAACAGAAATTCCTGGCAACTTATTCAATGCAAATATTAGAGCCAAGTCATTTAAACAATGTTTCTCAAAATGTGGAACCAGTTCATCTGAAAACATCAATATAAATTATTTGCTATTCAGTAACTGTACAGAAGCTTCAGACTTTTCATTTTGTTTTAAAGAAGCTAAAATATCTGAAGTACCAATTGAACTGTTTAAAAATAACATCAATGCGACTACATTTGAAAGTTGCTTCGAGAACACCGGGTTAACATCGATACCTGATGACCTATTTACAACTAATACAGAAATTGAAAATTTAAATAACTGTTTTAAAAATTGTCAAAGTGTAACTAGAATATCAAGTAGATTGCTAGTTAACTGTATTAAGTTAAAGACGGCCGCAAATCTGTTAAACAACACAAACATAGCAACAATTCCAGATCAACTATTTAAAAATCAAATAAATGTTATAGATCTTTCTGGATGTTTTGCTAATACAAATATTATGTATGTAACAGATCAAGTATTCATTACCTGCCGCAATCTTGAGAAAGTTAATGATTGCTTTAATAATTGCCAAGAAATAGTTGGAATGGATAAATATGTATTTAGAACGAATACAAAACTAAAGACTGTGAAGAATCTATTTAAAAACGCAAAAAAATTGAATGAATTACCATTAGGATTTTTTAGATATAATTCTGAAATAACAGATTTTAGTTATTGTTTTCAGAATTGCATAAAATGTAGATTTAATAATCCGTTTGGAACGAATGAAGATCCAAATAGATTTAGTTCTATTACGGGTAAGATTAATTTTAGTTATATGTTTAACAATATGGCCGATGAGATTTCTGATGAACCAGTTTCAGTTCCAGAAATTTGGAATTATACATATAAACAAACACCAACATCAGTTGGAACTTTTAGAAAATCAAAAAATTTAGATTATATTTTAAATTATAATTCAATCCCAGATAATTGGAAATAAAGAATGCCAAGTACTAAATATCCAAATAGTGGAATTTTTGGTGGCTGGAATCGCGGCGAAAGTGGCTGGGGCTATGAGATGAATAAGAATCTGTTATTAACAGACGCCTTACTTCATGCCGTTGTAAAGTCAAAAATTAAATCAATTCCAGTCACAGTAAAATTAGGAGATTTATATTTAGTTGACACAACTGGATTATCTACAGCATTGTCAAATAAGGAAAATCATCTAATTTTATTTAGATCATCCGATAAAACTGAATATATTGATATACCACCACTAACGGGTTATAAGATATACTTACTTTCTGATAGTAAGTCATATATATATAGAGATGGTGCGTGGATTGCAGCATTAGCCACAAGTTTAACAGATTCAGATGAAGAAAAAGCCGCTTCTGCCAAGTTAACAAGTGAGTTAAATAACAAAGTAATTAACTTAGATAATAGACTTACAAATCTAGATAGAGAATTAGACTCAAAGTATGATGAACTAATAGATAAGATAAATGAGAAGACAGAAGTTGGTAGTAATGAAACCACTGAAATAAATAACGATTTTAATAATCTCTCAAAAACTGGTAAATTTTTAGTACACACAGTAAAGGGAACTACAAAAAACGCACCTATTGATGTAACTGGTGATTGGTGGGTTGATGTTTCTGTATACGGTTCTGGAACTAGTAAGAAGGTTTTACAAGAAGCCGTTCTGCATGGCACATCATCAAGCAGTGCTAATGAAGGCCCAGCAAACCGCCTTGTAAGATGTTGCACCAATACGACTTGGAGTCCGTGGCAATATAGCTACTCACAATTTGCCGGATAAATATAATATACTGGTTATTATAATTAAAGGGGAAAATAAATGGATATTGATGAAATCAAAAAGTTGACGGTTGATGAAAAGATTGAATATTTTCGTAACATTCTAAAAGATTTAAATACGAAAAATGAAGTAGATATTCTTAATGTTTTTCGACTCATAAATACATATAATACTTTTGATGATGATTTCTTTGATCATAAAGATAGTTACATCTCAGATATTTCTGAATTTATTGACATTAAGATGGCTCTGAATGATGAGCTTAAAGAATTTTCTTTAGTACTAGTAAAGTGGTATTTATCTATTCTTGCTTCTTGTGATATAAAGGTTGTTGATGACAACGATGAAGAAAAAGTAGAGATGCCAACTCTGATTCAGGGTATTTTTACGGCCGCAACAGTTTCAATGATGTCATCATTAATGAATAGTGTAGATATGACTACAATTGATATGGGTAATTTGTATAAAGTGCGTGGTGCATTTGTTATTTTATCCAGGTTGTTCCAAAGTCATTCTTTTGTAGCCTCATATCTTAATATTCTATAAATAATTGGAGGATAAAAATGGCCACTTTGCCAGGGGCACAAATTACAATAGGAGATATTGTTGATGATGCATACAGTCTATTAAAATCTGTATGTAACAATATTGACTCATATACTGGTAATGCTACTGATACAAATTTTAATGAGCGAAGTCAGAAGATAACAAAGCGCACATATGCCGAACTAGGTAAAGAAGGGTATGCTAGGGCTGACATTACATTAAAATTTACTGGTAAACCACCTATTGTAACAACATCTACGTTTAAATCAGCTTGGGATACTTGGATTAGCGATATTGGTTTCGATTCTAAACGAAATCAACTTGTAACTATTAAAACTCTTGTTCAATTTCTGACATATTTAAGTATGTATGCTGCGTCTCGTTTTGTTGTGGTTACAAATCCTATTGATCAAAAAACGGCCCGTTTTTTTGTTACTAATTCGGTTCCATCACTTTCGAGTATATCAGAAATGGAACCAATTAGTTCTTCTGATATTTCAACAATGCTAAGTAACATTAAGAAAACTATAACATCATATGAAGCTGAAGCATGTAATGTGTCTTGGGGTACTTTAAATGTTTCCTCTTGTTGCTGTTCCTCTTCTTCATCTTCATCATCATCTTCATCATCATCTTCATCTTCATCATCAATGTATATTGCATATTATCAATTAGTATAAAACAATAGACTATAAATATGAACAGACAAATACAAATAGAATTATGGCCGGAATGTAGATGTAATAGGTGTAAGTTTTGTAATTTAGTCTTATCAAGCGAACTTCGTGGGGATGGTAAACAAGCAAATCCAAATATACTCTTATCCCCATCTGAAAAAGAAGTTTTCATTGATAGAGCTATAAAATTTACATATGATGTTGATTGGTCTCAATATGATATGCTCCTAATACGTGGTGGAGAAGTATTTAATGATTACGATATATCTATTGTACCGAAGTATAAGACGTTTTTAAAAAGAATATCAGAACTTGTAGAAAACGGTACGGTACAGAAAGTTTTTTTAGTAACCAGCTTAAAATATCCATACGAACAAAGTCTTTTAAAATTAACTCTTGATGAATTTAAGAATAACAACATAAATATTCAAGAAAAAGTTTTAATAGGTACAAGTTGGGATATTAAGTATCGGTTCACAGAAAAAAGTTTAGAATGGTGGAAAAATAACGTAAGCATACTAGATTCTTTGAGTGTTCCTATTCATATTACATCTATTTTGACACAATCGTTTATTGATAGGTTTTTTAAAAATGATAAAAATGTGTTAAATGTAATGTCTAGAAATTTTGATTTTATTGCCGCACAAGGTAAGCCTGAGTTATTATTTTTAGATGGTTTTTTTCCAAAAAGAAAAGACTGTATGAATTTTCTTTTACATTTAAAGAACTCTGAATACAATCCAATTTGGTATAGATTATTGCATCAAAATTATAGACGTGCTGAAAGTATATTTTTTACTGAGCATGACCGTTTACAAGTTCGAGATCTTGAAACATATAAGGTTGTATTTGATGAAGAAAACCAAGAAGTTCTTAAATGTGGACACCCAAAAGAGTATGCTAATTATGTGGATAGTGATGCGTGCTTTATCAATTGCACCGTAAGACCTCTCCATTTAGGGAGAGGATATAAGGTGCCTTGCAGGTAAAGTTTAAATAAATACAAATTACGAAGACTTTGTACTTAACTTACGAGAATTCGTGTCGGTGGAAGCATGACTTCCCTCGATCACAGACCACATCCATGATATGGTCGTGAACATAAATATCTTGCGAAAGTTAACGGTAACTACCATTACAAGTGTAATAACCCGATTTCCTAGTTTGTGTAGAACTAGTAGTAGAAATCAAATTTTGATTTCCTAAATCTACATAAAAGGAGGAACGTTTCCTAAATGACACATACTGAGAAGATTAGGATATATCCTAATAAGTCTCAGCGAATACTTATTGACAAAATTTTATGGCATTGTAAATGTACGTATAATAAGCTTCTTGAGATTCATAACGAAACATGGTTAACCAAAAAGAAGACCTTAAGTCGTTATGATTACAACAACTTGTCCAAGAATTTTGAAAAACCACTAGACTGTCAAGTATATAGTCAGGTGATTCAAAATGTTGGAACAAGACTTGCGGACGCTTTTTCTAGGTTCTTCAACAAAAAGTTGAGAAGTCGTAGACCTAAGTTTAAGTCTATCAAAAAGTTTCGGTCTTTCACTTATCCTCAGAGTACTGGGTTTTCTCTTGATTTTAAAAATAAGAGAATAAGACTGGGAAAGTTTGGAAAAGTGAAAGCCGTGTTCACACGAGAAATCAAAGGTACACCGAAGTCGTGTACCATCAAAAAGTTTCCGTGCGGACATTATTATGCGCTCGTCGTCGTAGAAGAACTCGAAAATTCTAGGATTATTCCCGTTCGTCAATGGACGAGAGTCGGGATAGACCTGGGAGTATCTAGATTCTTCACGACACATGATGGAAAGTACTTTGAGTCGCCTAGATTTCTTCGACGTAATCTTGAAAAATTAAGACGTGCGCAACGGGAGTTGTCTCGAAAGAAGATGGATTCGAAGAATTGAGAAAAGATGCGACTTAGAGTAGCGAAACTCCACGAAAAGGTAAAAAACTCCAGAAGAGACCATCATTTCAAGGTAGCACACTACTTAGTAAATACATATGATCAAGTGGTATGTGAAGATCTTGAACCATCCAAGATGTTTAGGAAAAGGTATGAATCTAAGCAGCGCAGAGCGCTGCGAGACGTAGCTTTATCTGAATTCTTGGAAATCTTGGACTGGATGGGTTATAAGTATTCGTGTGAGATCACGAAGGTTTCGCCGGAGTACACGTCGCAGATGTGCTCTGGTTGTGGGTCTATCGTGAAAAAAAACTTGTCTGTTCGAACACACATTTGCCCGCATTGTAGATTGGTCATAGACCGAGACATCAATGCGGCTATAAATATTCTGAACAGAGGAAACAAACTTCCCGGTGGGACAACGGGTGGAGCTGTAGTGGCAGCTACAACTCCTATGCTTGTGGAATTGGTATCAATTGCTGGTCTGAGTCGTTAGATGAAGACTGGCTGTTACCGTGTGCCAGACTTGGCACAGAAGCAAGAATCCTCTCCCTTTAGGGAGAGGTGGTTCAATTGTGACATAAATACAATTGCTGGAGCTTCTTAATATATGATAGGTAACATGGTGCAGTACTCTGTTTTACCGAATTGTACAAATCATTGTAAATTTTGTCTTTGTAGGGATAAACGCATTCTTTCAACGGATGAAATTGTAAAAAGAATAGATAGGATTGCCGATAATATTAATTACATTAATTGGAAAGGAAAATTTCGGAAAGGTATTTCATTACTTGGTGGTGAAGTATATGGTTATAGAGATAAGGTATATGAAGAACGTTACTTATCATTAATTAACGATATCTGTAATAAAATATTAAAAGTTGCCGGTCCTGGATCTCGATATTCAACAGTTACAAATGGTATCTACAAACCAGATTTTTTATTTGAATGCGCCGACTTAGTAATCTCTGAATGTGGATTAGATTACTTAGATGTAAACTTTAGTTATGACATCAAGTATCGTTATAGTAATGAAGAATCTAGAAAATTAGCATTAAAAAATATTAATGCCTTTTCAAAAAGATATAATTATAAAGTTGGCGTCCAGATGATTTTAACCCAATATGTTATTAATAGTGTGTTTAATAATAGTTGGAATATGAAGTCCTTTATTGAGAATGAAATTCCAGGAAATCAACTTGTATTTTTGTACCCACACCCAATTAGAACTAGTGATTTAAAACTTAATGATTTTTTCTTTAAAAGATCTGATTTCTTAAAGTTCTTACTTTATTTAGAGTCTGTTGATCCTGATATCCACACTAATACTATCTTATCGACAAAAAATTCTGGAACTTTTAAGTACACGGGATTATTTTATCCAGAAAAAGACTCGAAGCAGCCACCAATTCTTGCCGATGGAAAAGAAGTTCTTCAAGAATGTGGACATAGTATACTGTATAAATGTTATTCAGATTCAGACAAATGTATGTTATGTGATATTGAAAAAATATGGGGTATATAAATGGCTTTTTTACAATATGAATTATGGAAAGACTGCAATAATAATTGTAAATATTGCTTTAATAGGAACATAAAACCTGTAAGAAATAAAATTGAATCACTTACATATGTATTAAATTCACTTCGTGAGAAAAATTTAAAACCAGGATCTTCCATTGGTTTCATCGGTGGTGAATTTTTTGGTGGTCAACTAGAAAATACAAAAGTTAAAAAGCTATTTTATGAAGTTATAGACTTAGCAATGAGTAAAATAGATACGAATCCACCCGGTCGGTTCCTAATAACAGCCGCTTTGATGTCAGACGATTCATCAGATTGGTTTGAATTTTGTGATCATATACATAAATATAATCTTGATGAACACATATTACTGTGTACATCTTGGGATGCTAAGTATCGTTTTACAGAGAAGACAAGACATAATTGGGAACAGACTGTTTTAGAAACACAAAAAAGATATCCAAAGATGAAATTTCATGTAGAAATGATTCTTACTGAATACTTAATTAATGGCATCTTGGATGATACGTTTTCACTTAGAGATTTTGAAAACAAGTGGAATTGTCGTGTTGATTTAAATATCCCGTATTTACCCTGGTTCCATGAACGTGGTGAAGATAAAGAAACGTTTTCTAAAAGACTTCCATTATTTTTCCCGAAGAGAAAAACTTTTCTTAGGCTATTGATGGAAAAACCTAATTCTATTAATTTAGCTGGTATTTCTGACTGTAGATTCCACTCATCAGAATTACATTATACATTAGATGATAAGAATTGGATTATTCTTCCCGAACGACATAAGATGGGGACAACTTGTACTAATCTTAGAGCTTGTGCAAATTGTTGTGGCTACATAGATTCAGAAATTAAAATACAAGATGATATAAAGACATATTTAAAATCTTGTATGTTATAATGTGGAAATAATATGTCTGTAAATTATACATATGAACAACTATATAAAAGTATAGCATCAAAAGGCTACACATTTCAAACTAGTAAAAGCTTATCGGATGGTTTACCGAAATGGCCGCTACGATCATTGGTTTCATTAACACCAGAACAAGCTCGTAAACTTATTGAGATAAGTAGTCTATTAAATAAAGATCAAAAATTACGATTAGACAAAAGTTTTGGACTAAAGTTTAAATTTAGTGAATTATCTGAAGACGAAAAGAACATAAGACTCTTGCCTAATTATAAAGTTACAAGTAGTTCTTATATTGTAAAACTTATAGCTGAAGATTGTGTTCCAGCCGATGTATATATTAATATGAAGAACCCAGATGGTTTTGGTTTCGGAAATGAAAATGAAATAATCTGTTCTGAATTAATATCTGCTATAGGTAAAATATTAGAAGAAAATGACCAAAAGTTACCACAATTAGATCAAAATATTTGGAATAAAGAACTACCAAAAAAACTAAAAAATATTATAGATATTGAATTATACGATCCAATTATGGGTTTAGATGAAAATGATATTCCAACAGGATCACCTATAATTGTTGGTGTACTTTCAACAGATCGTAGTTCAGAGTATCCTGATAAAATATATATTATTCAGGATGAAAAACAAACCGGGGATGCTAAATGTTATCCATGTACATTAATACCTAAAAATACTAATGACTCTCGGTTATTAACTATTAAACCTGGAGTTTATGAAGATCTATTATCACCAGATATGCACACAGATATTGGATTTATAAACTTAATTCAACTTAAATCTGTTTCTTTATTTAGTCCAGTTATAATTGATAATAAGATAGTTGATTTTACTGCGTCTCCATATAATTTTATGCGAGTTAGTATTCCTGTTCAAGAATCAGTTGATGGTTCTTTATTAGTTGGTGCAAAATTTGATTGTACTAATACAGAAGATTTATTTATCACAGATTTGGGTATTGATTATATTAATTATGGTATTACATACATTGTATTAATGGATACGGATATCGGAGAATAGTTCATGCTTGATGTGTTGTTATCTAAAGGTTCTAATGGACTGCTTGTTAATAATAAAGTTTTATTTATTATTGAAAACAAAAAAGTACCGTCTGGGTCTGAATGGTTATTTTCGGTTGCAGAAAAATTTGGTATTAATAAGAGTGAATGTTGTGTAATTGGAAACAATCCTGATCCAAGTAATCACCACATATGTCATGCTTATGCAGCGTATGCACAATCAGGTTTTCAAGATGCTTCGATTTTAGTAATTGATGGTATGAATGAACCTGGTGGTATTAGTATTGCGATATATAAAGCCAACAATGATAAACTTGAAGAAATAAAAACATACCCAATGGCTTATTCGTTGGGTTCTTTTTATTCAAATGGTGTTATGTTGTGTGGATTTCAGAATAACGATTATGCTGGTAAACTTATGGGAGCAGCAGCTTATGCAGAACCAGATATTGATTGTCCTCCATTTTTTATAGTTGACTCAAAAAGTGGAGACATCATAGAAAATAATTGTAAATTCATCTATAATGGAATTGATGTAAATATTATTGGTGCTGATTTCTTACAAAAACTTATTGGTGATAATAAAGATCTAACCAAAGAAGATCATCCATTTGATTTTAGACGAGTAACAACCGCTGCAACAGTTCAGTATTTATTTGAACAATCCGTATTTAGTTTATTAGACTATATGTATAACGTTTTACCATCAAAGAATTTAATTATAACTGGTGGGTGTGCTTTAAATTGTGTTTGTAATGGAAAGATTATTAGAAGTGGAAAATGGAAGAATCTTTTCATTCCAAATATGTGTGAAGATCAAGGAAATATCGTTGGTCGAATGGTTATGGAGTATGGACAAAAAATTAAAAAACCATTTATATATAATAAGATTACATACCCAATTCCAAAAACATATAATAAGATAATTAGTAAAGAAGATTTAGCTAATAGGATACGTAACGGACAGATTGTAGCGTGGTTTGAGGGCGGTAGTGAATATGGTCCACGAGCTTTATGTCACAGAAGTATACTAGCAAATCCACTATTAAAAAGAATGTCATATCGGGTCAACGAAGTTAAGAATAGAGAATATTGGAGACCATTAGCACCGGTAGTTTTAGATACACACTTTAAAGAAATTTTTGATGTGGATGGACGTATATGGTATCCACATAAAGTTATGTTGGCGACTGAATATATTAGGCCGAAATGGCAAAGAAAAATCCAATCTGTTTGTGCGCCAGATAACTCATCTAGACCTCAAGTATTAACTGATAACAAGTACAATCACACATTATATTCATTAATGTCTGAATATAATTTACCCATTTTAATGAATACATCAATGAACGGGGCCGGTGAACCAATATGTGAAACACCAGAAGATGCTATTAAATTTAGTGAAAGAAACAGTGATGTTTTATTGGTTTTTGTTGAAAATGATAAAATATATATTAAAGAGTAATATTATATATGGATAAAAAAGAAACTCCGTATTACTTTAGTGTTATTGATAGGAAAACCAAAAAAATAATTTGTACCGGTCTGGCAGTTCAGTGGAAATACATTAATGGGTATAAATTTGTATCAACTGATGGTATATATTTTTTTAAAGAGTCATACAACAATAAAATTGTAGGGGGGGGGGACAAGTTTCAAATAGTTAAAGATCTGACAGATCAAATAACTGTTTTAGAAAAGCTACCAGACCACTATAATGCTGTTCCTTGGAATAGTAGATGGAAAGACCCCAATATTAATAATAGAAATTGCGACGTCGGTGCAATTAAGAATTTTGATTCATTATTAATTGATGTGTCATCGATTGATGTATATGTTGAAGTTCCAATCGACAAAGAATGTATACCATTAATTAATGCATTAAATAGTATACCAGATATAGTGACAACCACAAGTTGTTGTGGGCATGGTAAAAGATACTTCTCTATATTTTTTTATGTATACAGTCTAGATGCTATAATTAAATTGTGTGATTCAGTAACAAATAAAAATATAAGAATAATTGTAGCAATTAATGTGTTAAAAAATGAGGGTAAAATAGTATTTCCACATAAGTTATTATTTATGTTATGTATTGATAACATTAAAGGTCCAGAAGCATATAAAATTGCCGATGAATACGCCCGGGAAATATTAAAAAAATATAATTAATCATAATGTACTTGTTTTTTTGTTGGTGATAAATGAAAAATGATACTTATATAAATTTTTGTCGTGATGACGTGCAAGCAAGTTTTGCATCAATGACGATTGGTATAGATAAGCAACAAAGAAAGCTTTTATTTGCTATTGAGGATGAGAGAGTACTAAGGAGAAAGTATAAGTTATATGATGGAAATGTTCGAAAATATATCTTTGATAGAATTAAAGAATTTAATTTAGAAACTGATAATATTGAAATATTAGATACTCATGGAATAACTAATTCAGAAATATGTGAACTGCAATTAAAAGGTGCTACTGGTGGACATTACGTGGCCGAGAAGTGTGATGATCACCACCTTAACCACGCCCTGAATGCATATTATCAATCGGGTTTTAAAGATGCGTCTATTTTAGTAATCGACGGCTGTGATTACCCAATTAATGGTAAAAGTATTGCTATTTTTACCGCTGAAAATGATAAAGTTGAATTGGTTAAATCTTATGGAACTAATAAATCGTTAGGTGTACTATATGGATATGGTTGTATTGAATGTGGTTTTACGTGGGATGCTGGTGGTAAGTTAATGGGTTTAGCCACATATGGAAAAACCTTCGAGGATCATTATATTCCGTTTTTTACAGTTGATGAACATACTGGAGAGATCAATGAGTCGCATGGGGATTTTCATCAGAGAGAATATATAGATGAATGTCCATCAGCTATTATAGATTTTGATGAAAAATTAATAAATTCTATTAAATATCATTTAAAAAATTATATAGACTTTTCATTTACACCGAATAAATCTTATTTTAATTTTAGTAAAGCTAATTTCGCCGCTTTAATACAAAAAATGTTTGAAGATGCTGAATTTAGTTTACTAAAATATATGCATAACATATTACCTTCTAAGAATCTTATTATAACCGGTGGATGCGCTTTAAACTGTGTAGCAAATGGTAAAATACTTCGTAGTAATATGTGGGATAATGTTTTCATACCAAATACATGTAACGACGCAGGAAATGCTATCGGTGCAGCAATACATAGATATAATATTCAAATAAATAAACCGTTAATATATAATAATTATATTTATGATGTACCGAAAGAATATAATAAGATTATTTCAGCTGAAGATTTAGCCAATAGAATACGTAACGGACAGATTGTAGCATGGTTTGAAGGTGGTAGTGAGTATGGCCCACGTGCTTTGTGCCACAGAAGTATACTAGCTAACCCGGAATTAAAAAATATCGCATACAGAATAAATGAAATTAAACACAGACATTACTGGAGACCATTAGCGCCAGTAGTTTTAGATACACATTACAAAGAAATTTTTGACGTAGATAAAACGTCTAAATTACACGAGCTTATGCTTTCTACTGAACATATTAGACCGGAGTGGAAAGAACGTATACCGGCCGTTTGTGCGTGTGATGGAACATCCAGACCACAAGTACTGCATGATAATAGATATAATTCGGTATTATATAACTTAATGAAGGATTATAATCTACCTATACTTGTAAACACATCAATGAATGACGTGAACGAGCCAATATGTGAAACACCGGAGGATGCTATTAAATTCAGTAAGAAGAATAATGATATTTTATTAGTATTCATTAAAAATAATAAAATATATACAAAATAACAAAAGAGACAATTAAAGATATGAATGATCAGCAACCAATATATGAGTTTTTGCTTTGGAACAATTGTAATAATAATTGTAAGTTTTGTCATCAAAAAGCTAATAGAAGTAAGTATCCTGGTAAATTTCCAGACGATAACGGAAAGTTAAAATCGATTAAGCTTGTTAAAGAATATATTGTAAATAATAAAATTAAAAATGGTTCACACATACTGTTTATGGGTGGTGAACTTTTTGATAGAAAATTATCATTACAAACTGAAAATAAATTTTTAAGTCTTGGAAATTTGGTTGCTGAGAAAATGATAACTGATGAGATTGGACTTTTATTTTTAAATACGAATTTAATTTATGATGATACTACACTTTTGGATAAATTTTTAAATGTTTTTATTAATAGGAACTTAGAATCTAGAATTAGATTCACGACGTCATATGATGTTGAATATAGATATAAAAATGATGAAGATCGAAAATTGGTACAAAAAAATATGAAATATATTTCCAACAAATATCGGAATATGTCTAAGGTTGCGAATTGTATTATGACTGACGTCGCTTGTAAGTTCTTACTAAAAAATGTTAATTTTATCGGTGGATTTAAAGATAAGTGTGGTTTTGATCTTAATTTAATACCATATATTATACTTAATAAGCAATTTGCACCATTTAGAAGTGAAGTATTATCGTTGTTAACAAAAATAAATAACGTATACCCAGATTATTTTAAAGAGCGCATAATAAATAATCTTACAAGTAATCAAACGAGAAATTTATTGGAGTTTAACGGTAAAACATTAATAAATGCAACATCAAGTAGCGCTATTTGTGGCCATAATGAAAATTTTAGAATGGTTTACCGGGATAGCACTAGATGTTACATATGTGATTGTATTCAGTTATCAAAAATATTACCATAAATTTCTTTGTTTAAATAAAAATGTAATCAATGCTGTTATATTTAATAGCTATAAATATATAAGATTGTCCTAATTTGAAATTTCAAGTGATATTGATTTAGACGATCCAAGTACGTTAGTAACAAGTAAAGCTGTTTATCAAATGCGCCGTAAAACCTCCCCTTCAGGGATCGAATATAAGGCGAACATCTTAAATGTAGCAATACATATTCTGGCGGCCGGGCAGGTCGTATCAGCCTGTGGAGTGGGAAGGGCTCAAGCGCTCACGTTGAAGCAGGAACCCACCTATAGTATGACTCATTAGAGTCGCTACCGATAGGAATCCCCCGACTTTAGGTGGGGGGGGGAGGATGTCAAATATTATAGAGAAATAATATAAAAAATTAACATAGAGTGTTTGCAGTTAATATAAACACATATTAATCAAACAAAATATTGAGTTAAATAAAGAATATACACCATTTTAAATGGTGATATTAAAATTCATTATCTCAAAAATATATCTCATGTAAAACTAAAATGCCAGAAAAAACTACTAGTTTTAAAAATGCGAATATTGGATTAACTAGTGGGTGGAGTCAGGGGGAACTTTTATGGGGTTCTCCGTTAAATGATGACTTGATGATGCTTGATACTCTGTGTCAAGCACACGTCAACAAAATTATAACATCAAAGAATCAACAGCCGGTAAGTATTAATAAGGGTGATGCGTATATATATGCAATCGAATCTCTTGATATTAACTTAATTGGACCGTCAGTTGCGAAAAATGATATTGTAATTTTTAGATCTGGATCCATAAATGATTATATTGCCGTAACACCAAAACACGGTTGGAAAGTTTTTAATAAAGATGATTCTTCTACATATGTATATACGAAAGATGATAATAAAAATATACTGATATGGGAAAAAGAATCAGTTATTAAAAAATATAATTCATTTGTTGAGTTACCATCCATTGGGAACCCAAAAGTATTATATATTGTAGATGAAAATTCAACAATATATTTTTGGAATAGTAAACAATTAAAATATGAAAAAATGATTAGCTTAATCCCAGAAATTGATGTTATCGATTGTGGAGATTCAACTAAATAAAAAATATAAAAATATTAAAGGAAAAAACAAATTATATGGCTAATACAACATTAAACACTCGCGTTATTTGTAAAGTAGATACAGCTGCTAAATGGGCTTCATCTTCACTAGTATTACTAAAAGGTGAAATTGCTATTGAAGCTGATACCCGTAAATTTAAAATTGGTGATGGTGTTAAGACTTTTTCACAATTAGAATATGCCGCCCAATTACCAACTAAGATTTCAACTCAAAATCCTTCAGTTACAGATACAGGATATGAAGTTGGTTCTTTATGGATGAATTCTACAGACGGATCAACTTACATTTTACAAACTAATGATGTTGAACCTACTTGGATTAAATTAGCTAAATTTTCAGATCTTGCTGCTGGCGACTTCGGAGATATGCACGTTCGCGATTACGACACAGATGGTAATGGTTCTGTTGATAAAGCTGATACATTAAAAAATTCAGATGGGTCCTTCTTATCTGTTAATGATTCTAATACTGATGGTCTGTGGACTGCTAGTAAAACAAATCAGACTATTACTGAGGGATTAGCTCTAAAAGCTGATAAATCTGATACATATACTAAAACTGAAGTTGACGGAAAATTAGATCTTAAAGCTAATGCCGCCGACGTGTATAATAAAGGCGAAGTTGATGGTTTTCTTGCTGTTAAAGCTGATAAAACTGAACTAAATAATTATATTCCATTAACACAAAAAGGTGCTGTTGATGGTGTAGCTACATTAGATGGTTCTGGTAAAATCCCCACATCTCAATTACCTTCTTATGTGTCAGATGTAATCGAAGCTGCTAGTCAATCTGCTTTCCCACCAGCAGGTGAAGTTAATAAAATCTATGTTGCCAAGGATACAAACAAAACATATCGTTGGTCTGGCACACAATATGTTGAAATTAGTGCTTCAATCGCTCTTGGTGAAACCTCTCAAACCGCTTATGCTGGTGATAAAGGTAAGCAAAATGCTGATAATATTGCCACACTTCAGGGTCAAGTTTCATCAATTCAGTCAACATTAGATGGTCTTGGTAATCTAGCCACTAAAGATACTGTTAGTGCTGCAGAAATTGACGCTAATGCTGTAACTACTGAAAAAATTCTAGATGCTAATGTAACTGAAGCTAAACTGGCTGACAGTGCTGTTACTGGTGCTAAAATTGCCACTGGTGCCGTTACTGACGACAAGATTGTCAGCATGGATGCCAAAAAGCTAACTCAAACTGTTGGTGATGTTATAATTATACAATGTGGTGATAGCACCGATACATCTGCTGCATAACACTATTTTCTTATTAGTTAAGTAAATAAGAAAATTATGCGGAGATAATTGATGTATCGAAGTTGGGACAATTTTCGGATACTTCATAAAATTGACACAGAAGAAGCCTGGTCAAGTAGTACTTTAATTCTTAAAAAAGGTGAAATTGCACTATCTGTCCAAAGTAATAATAGTGTTCAGATGAAGATTGGGGATGGTGTTAGTACCTATAGTGAATTACCTTTTAAATTTGTAGATAGTTCGACAGTTACTGAATTAATAAAAAATGCAATACCCACACTAACTGGTGATGTAACATCTACATCTGAGTACGACGAAGTATCCGGTAATGTTAAATTAGTAACTTCAGTTGTTGATAATTCGCATAATCATACAATTTCAAATATAACATCACTTCAGGATGAGTTAGATAAAAAGGCACCGATCAACAACCCAGCTTTTACTGGAGTGCCCACGGCACCAACGGCTGCTGCAAATACAAATAGTAATCAGATAGCATCAACAAAGTATGTTGACACGGCCGTTGCTAATAAAAATAATATAACTGGTAATGCTGGTACTGCTGATAAGCTCAAGACAGCTCGAAAAATTGAACTGACTGGTGATGTTACTGGTTTTGCTAATTTTGATGGCTCAAGAAATATTAATATACAGACAACATTGGCTGGTTCTTATGTAACTGAGTCTGATGTTATTTCATTAATACTTGCATTAAGCTAGGGTTATACATGCCAAGAGTAAAATTAAAGAAACAAAATATTACACCGGGGTTGATAAATTCATTAAACCTTGGTGTAGCTCAATCTCTCGGTTGTAGTCCTTATGTTGCCGTTTCACAAAAAACTATAACAGAAAAGTTTTCTGATGGAACTGGTGGTTATGCAGATATTGATGAACTAATTGCTCATGTTAAGGACTTAGAGTCCTCATTAAATAACATGAAGCTATTATTAATGGAAGTTAGTCGTAAGGCAAACCAAGCCCTTAAAAAATCAGAATCTGCTGATAAGTTAACTACACCAAGAATCATTGAACTAACTGGTGATGTAATGGGATTAACTCAGTTTGATGGTTCAGAAGATGTAGAAATATTAACAGACGTCAAACCAGCAACCCTTACACAAGAGGGTATTGTTAAGCTGAGTGATTCCTTAGAAAATAATTCAACATCTGAAGCTGCTACGGCAAATTCAGTTAATATACTATATAATATGATATCGGAAATAGATGATAAAATAACATCTATTCCAAAACCACCAAAACCAGCAAATGAAAATTCTTCATTTTGTTTAAAATGGGATGAAGATCAGCAGAAATTTATTTGGGTTGATATATCCAAAGCTCTTGGTTATGGTGGTTAATTTATTAATTTAATTTTCAAATAGGGTGTTTATATTAAAAGTATAAACACCCTATTTTATACTTATTTTTTGTGAGAAATAAATGAGTGATACATTAGTTATGAATTCATTAAACCTTGGTGTTTCCCCCAAGGTTGGCGAATCTGTGTACTTTCCTCCTTCTCAAAAAGCTATAAAAGAAAATGCTGCTGAAGGTGCTGCTGGTTTGCCAAGTTTACCTGACACATCTGCGCTTGAAGAAGATAAAACCTACAAACTAAAGTGGAATAGTACTTCTAAAGTATTTGAGTGGGTCGAGGGCTAATAATTATGTCAATCGAACAAGAACCTGCGATAATAAATTCATTGAATCTTGGTGTTGCCAATAAAACTGGCGACAATCCATATATGGCCATGTCACAAAAAGTTACTAGTGAAGAACTGGTAAAAGCTGCTAATGGTGACACCGCCGATATAACTGAACTCCAAGATCATGTTAATAAACTAGACACAAAGGTTTCTGCGGTTGAAGGTAAAGTAGAAGAGATTAAAACGACTACAGCAAATAAAGTTGACTGGTCTGAATATCCTTCTGAACTTGGTCGTAAGGCTATTGTACTAGCCAATCATGATTCTTTAACAGGTACAACAACATCTGGTGAAGGTGCTAACCTTCTCATGCTTAGTAAATGGGATGTTACTGACCTTGGTTCTATTAAGGTACATACAAACCTAAATACTAAAGATGTGGTTACAATTAATGATAGAGACGTGGTTGTTACCGATAATAATATCTCTACAGTTGTTACACCCGGTAATAATATTGAAATTACTGTTGGTGAAGCAAGTAACCATAAAACTATAACCGTTAATTCTACAGCTCTTTCTGAAGAAACTGCTGATCAAAAATATTTAAATAAGACTGAATCTGAAAACTTTGCTACTAAGGAATCTTTAAGTAATTTAGAAACAGAAGTTAATAATAAAGTAGATTCTACTTATGTAGATCAAAAGATTGCAGATTTGGTCGGTGGTGCTCCAGAAACTTTAGACACCTTAAAAGAACTATCTGATGCACTAGCTGAAGGTAATGATGCTGTAGTTGCTCTAACTCAACAGATTGGTGCTGTTGATACTAAAGTAGATGCAATTACATTAGATTCTTTAGGTGGTGCTAAACGAGAGCACACACATACTTTAGCTGATATAACAGATTATCAAGAACCAGATCTTTCTGACGTAGTAAGATATAAAGAATTTGAATATAACGAGCCTAATCGGAAAACAATCCAGCTAGATAACTATGATAGTATTTCTGGCCTTACTACTGGTGGTGTTGGTGCCAACCTAGTTATGTTAAGCAAGTTGGATGTGGCAGATTTTGGCTCTACTCAAGTTCATATGAACCTTAATACTCTGGACCATGTTAGCATTAATGACGATAAGCTTATTGCTACCACGGATCAAATTCCAGACGTATCTAACTTCGTAACCTCTGATGTATTAAATTCTGCCGTTGCTATTAAGGCGGACTTAGAGCACAACCACACATTAAGTCAAATTACTGACTATGTGGCTCCTGATTTATCTGGTTTTGCTACAAAAACTGAAGTAGATGAAAAAGTAAAATCTGTTACTGTTGATTCAATCGGCGCTGCTAATGCTGAACATACACACACATTAGCTGAAATTACCGATTATCAAGAACCAGATCTAACTCCTTATGCTACTAAGGTAGAATTGTCAGGTAAAGCCGATACTACCGCTTTAGATTCTAAGTTAGATAAGGTTGAAGCTGCATCTACATATGCAACTAAAGCTGAAGTTTCTGGTTTAGCTACTAAGGAAGAACTTGCTCAAAAGGCTGATGTTTCTTCTCTTGATTCTAAACTAGATAAAGCTGAAGCTGATAATTTTGCTACTCATGACGATCTGACTACCGGTTTATCCAATAAGCTTGATACAAAAACAGCCGAATCAACATACGCTAAAAAGACTGAGATTGTAGATACTGTATATTGGGGTCGTTCTCCTTCCGAGCCAACTCATAAAGCTATTATATTGGCCAATCACGACTCCATTACAGGTACAACTACAACTGATGATGGTGCTAACTTACTAATGCTCAGTAAATGGGATGTGTGTGATGTGGGTTCTACTAAGATCCATATGAATCTTAACACATCTCAAGCTGTAACTGTAAACGATGAAGCCTTAGTATTAACAGATAAGAATCTGGGAACATCTGTAATTGCTGGTGATAATATAACGATTACCCCAACAGAGGTAGATGTTCCTGATTCAGAAACAAAGTTAAATACTCTAGTTGTTGGTGTAACACCCAACACATTTGTTGAAACAACTGAGTTTGATAAGACTAAACAAGATATTAATAATCTGAAGCAAGAAGATATTTCTCAAGATGGTGTGAATATAAGTATTCTTAACCGTCTAGCCGCTCTTGAGTCTCAAGTTGATAGCCTAAAGAAAACAAATATTTCTGTTGTAGATAATATTTCAGAAGGTGTTTCTCAACCAGATCAAGACCTAGTGATTTCATCTCAAGAGCCTGTAGTAAAGACTACAACAGTTGTTGGTAAATCAGTTGAATTCAGAAATCTAAATGTTGATTCTTCCAACATGAAGATTACGGCTGAAGGTGGCGATGTTATCTTAAATAACATTAATACAACTGGTGAACTGAAAAAATCAACGGCTAATACGGTTTTTGCTATTAACACTAATGACTATGTAAGAATAACTCAGGGCGACATTAACCAAAAGAGTTATAACTGCATCGAAATTGGTCTAAATAATACAGAACCTAAGAACATCATTATTGACGGTATTGATTTTAATAGTGACCTGTCAAATAATGCTATTCTAGTTTTTGCTCATGCCGATAATGCTGTACTGACAATTTCTAATTGTCATGTGAAGAAATGTTCTAACTTCTTGAGATTGTCAAATAGAACAAACCATAAGTTAACTGTTAATATTGTAAATTGTCAGATTGATGCTTGGGATACTAATCCTAAGTGGGCTGGTTTCTTATGCTTACAAGATTACACAAGTGCTAATAATGAAGCTGCTCTTGAAGCTAAGTTGTTTGCTTCTGACAAGATTACAATTAACTTAACTAATGTAACTGGTCCTAATGGTAAAATTACAACACCTGAAGATATGGGCCTAGCTTTCGGTTCACAAAATCTAGAAAAGCAATTGGGTTATGTTATCTACGGACCAGAATTGACAATATTACCTTACACCGGTAATGAGTCAATGTATCCAACGTTTACGTTTAAATAATTATGAATTTGTGAATCGAGGAGAGCTTGCGCTCCTCGATTATGTTATACACGTTATAATTTGATATAATTACGTGATGAATAAAAAAACGTATGTAAAATATAATGATAATCATGAGATAGTCGCTGTTGCCGATTGGAATTTTCCAGGTTCTGTTGAAATAACAGAGCGGGTTGAATTACAACTAGACGGAACATATAAGTCTATTAAATATCCAAAGTTAAATATTAAGTTACTCCAAGAAAGAGAGAAATTAAGAAAAGAGATGGAGAATCACTTAACTTGGTTAAAAGAACATGACTATGTTGGAACTAAGATTGCAACCGGCCGCGCTACTATTGATGATTATTCAGAAATAATTGAAGAAATGAACATAAAATCTAAACGTGTTTCTGAAATAAGAGATCGTATAGATTATATCGAGAAATATGGTAAGTAAAGAAACTAAATATGTGGATCCGTTTAAGCATATAAATGAGCCACACACTCAAAAGTTAAAAGATCTTGGTCTAATTATAGATCAAAATGGCATTCTTCATGAAGATGAAGATATTGCTAATGATGATATGGATCAGGTAGATTCTGTACCTGTGGGTCAAACTGATTCAGAAGATGACGGTACAGAAATACCAAATATAAATAATGATTATCCTGGTGTTGATTATGCTCTACAGTCTGAAATTATTCGTTTCTTCTCTAATAATCCAGCACCAGAACCATCACTATTCCGCGAATTTGCTACATCAATGGGTTTAGAACCCGATGATTTACAATTCCAAGCCAATATTCTTCTAACACAACTTATTGATATCTATCTAAAAGATGCTGAAGAACTTGGGTATGGTGATGCGTTAACAACAGATAAAGAAATAGATCCTGAGATTGTAAAAATGGTAACTGCTGAGGACTAGTATGTTTCTCGACATTAGAAAAATTTGTAATTTAGTTATGGAAGATGTTGCACCACAGCAACCAATGCAACAACCACAACAAGATCCAGCGCAGCAACAACCTGGTCAGCAACCAGCTCCTCAAGATGCATATACTAACTTAGTCAACGCTGCACAACAAGTAAGTTCTGAAGCCGACCAAGCTGCTCAATCAGTTAGTTCTTTAAAAGCTCAAGCTGCGCAATTAGCTCAACAAGCTAACGATTCAGCTCAGAAAGCTAGTAAAGCTAACGAAACTGCTCAAAAACATCAAATGCAAGCAGATTCACTAAATCAACAAGCCCAGCAAGTTCAACAACAGGCTGATCAACAAGAATCTCTTGTAAATGCTAAAAAACAAGTTGCTAGTGCTGTGTTGCAACAATCTCGTCAAGGATAAATAATAGTATATAGTTATTTATAAAAGTTATTAAAAAAATGACTTTTAATTAATCACATAGAGTCAGCATTTACTATTTTTTTATTATTTTTAACACATAAACGTAAATTAAAAAGTGAGTCATTCAATATGTCAAATGAATTTTTTGGTTCATTAAATTTTTTTAAGTTAGATTCACTTTTAGAAGAACGAAGTTTATCAGCGATGGTTGCTAAGAGACGCAAAAAAGAATTAACAGAAGCTCAAGAACTTAATCGCAATAAATTTCTTTTAGAAAGTCGATATGAAATTTTTAAGGATGCTTTATCCAAAGCAAAACTTGGAAGCAAGGAATATGATGCCATACTAGAACAATGTATTAATCTATTTCTTGAAAAAAATGAACTAAAAGATTATTTTGACGATGATAAACGTCGAATGATTGTTAAGTTCGTTAAAGATGAAGCTCTTAATGATGAAATCGTCGGTGAATTTGACAATAAAAAGAATAAAAAAGATGAAAATCTAAAGTGGCCAAATACTGGAAGAATAACATTACGTGATGCTATTCCCAAAGATATGATCGGTCAAAATCCTGATGTTCCTTATTCAAAGAACGTAACAAAAATGTTTGTTGGTAATAATAAAGTTGATGGTGAACCATCTCCTTCATCTCCAACAAAAAGTAAGGAACTTAAGATGGAAGTAATTAATTAATTCATTATAAGGTTTAATATGTTTCAATATATTAAAGAAGAAAATGAACATAGTTCTGTTCTTGCATCATTAAAGCAGATTACCCCTTCTGATAGAACTGGTATTTCTGACTGTGGTGTAGGTGATAGATCTGATGTTGGTAAAACTCCAGCTGAAGGCCAAAGTCGAATTTGGGGAAATTTAGATAAGCAATCTAAAGGTATGACTGGAGAATTTGACACACAAGGAAAGGATAAATCTACAATGTTTACCTCTCACAAAAATTCTGCCGGTAGTGAAGACACTGGAACTTATACACCAGAAAAATATCGTACCATGCTTCGTGAAGAAGCTTCTGGTGATTCCACTGGTGTTTCTGCTGGTAGAAATAAAGTCAGTGCTGCATCCGGTTCTGCTAGTAGTCCTAAATATAAACAGGGTGCTGATACGGCTGGAAAGTGCTGCTGCGGTAAAACGCACAACACAATGACAGAATCTTTTAAAATTGGTAGTGCTTTAAGTATTGCTGCTTTAAATCTATTTAATGAAATGTATGTAAAGTAAATCTTTTTAAAAGGAGTACTTTACATTGTCTGAAAAAAATTATTTAAATAATTTACGTATTCAATCTCTTGGATATATAATTATCCATGAAGCTGAAGAAGAAGTAAATCAACGTCGAAATAATGCATTAAAAACGGCCGCAATTGGTGCTGGAGCTGGTTTAGCAGGTGGTGCTTATGCTGCATCACCACACGGTCAGAATATGATTCGTCGTGTTGGTCAAGGCATCTCTAATATGGCTAGGCCAACAAACCAACAGAATACACAAACCCAACAGGGTGCAGTTAATCAGCAAAATGCAACAACTGCTGCCGCTACAAACGCCGCAAATCAGGCTGGTAATAACACACAAAATACGGGTGGTGCAATTCCACAAGATGCTACGTCAGCTATTCCAAATCAGGTTGAATGGTATAGAGGTCGAGATATTTTAAGTAGTGGTGCTAATGCTAATAGAGCTTTAACAAATACTGCGTGGGGACAGAATTTAAAACCTCAACAACCTACAGCTCAACCACAAACAAATCAACAAACTCAACAACCACAACAAAATACCACTCAACCCAATCAAGCTCAACCTGTACAGCAACCGGCTCAACAAGCTGCTCAACCGACTAATCAGGCACAACCAACACAGCCTGTCCAGCCGACACAACAACCACAAGCTACACCAGTAACACCGGAGCGACCAGTTCAATACGCTCTTCCTGGACAACCACAGCAACCTAATTGGATGCCAAATCAATCAACCCCAGATGTTGAAAGACAATTCAACCAAGCTGCCGCTGATTTAAATAACAGAACTAATGCAACTCCGAATGTAGGTAATGTGAATGCTGGTGGTAATTCCGCTTCTGGTACTGTAAAAGACGTTACACTTGATCCGAATACTCCTGTACCCAATAATGTTTCATATACACCAAGTTATATTCCACCAAGTTTAGAGACGTCAACAACATTTAATAGATCAATGCCGAGTCCATTTGGTCCAAGAATGTCTGACTCTGTACAACTTGGTAGAGAAGCTGACACAATTAATGCTCCCAATTTAAATATTGGTCTTGGTAATAGACAGGGTGTTTTTGATCAAACATTCAGACAGGATGGTCAACCGACTGGCTATTTGGATGCTGCTAGAAATAGCGGTATTAATACTCCAAATACTGTGCGTGCTTCAACCGAACCTTCTGTTTGGGATAGAGTGCGTGGTTGGTTCTCTAGTGATAAAGATGATGCTAGCCAAGATACACCAACTTCTGATGGTGAACAATCTTTCTTAGATAAAGTATATGGTGGTTTAGCTGATGGCTATAAGCGTCTTACTGGTGGTATTTCAAAACTGAGTACACCACCAGATACATCATATACTCCACCTAAAATAAATCCAGATGATTATGTTTAATCATTAGTAGTATGTTAAAGAATTACTTTATTTGCTACGAATCTGAAATAGACGCTGATTTACTCTCAAAATACTTTGGAAATAATCTTTCACCTGGTATTTACGCACTTCCCGAAGATTCATTAAACAATGATGAACAAGATGAAATAGATAATTCGGATGGAAACAAAAGAAACTACACAGATCCGGATAATGATAATTTAAATGCTTTTCAGAAAAAAGCTATAGAACAACAACAATTATCGAATTCTATTCAAAGGTTACAAGATCCAGATTTTGATCCTATTGCTAGTTTATCACAGGATGAACTACAGAAATTTAATTACGAAGTCGCCCCTTTAAAAAAGATATATTTGTTTAATAAACTTATTTCGTTAAATACAAAATTAAAAAACAACTTTCAAATGAATACAGACCTTGACATCTTAATTAAATTTGGACCAAGTTTGTCATATGAGACTATGCTAACATTAGCATTAAGTATCCTGAATAGCTTAAAAGCAACGGCTCAGGATAATCAAAATCAAAGTAACATGCAAATTAATCAAAATGATTTAAGTGGAGAAAATACCAGTAATGAAAAATAAACAATATACTTTTTTTTGCGATCCGGTTTCAAATAAACCAGTAGAGGTACTAACTGAAGCTACTAATTCAGATGGTTCGCTCAAAGTTGTGTTTAAAGCTCGTTTGCAAACGGCAAATGAAAGAAACCAGAACCGTAGAATATATTCACGTGAAGTGTGTGAATCAATTGTTAATCAGCTCAGTCCTAAAGCAAAGGACAGAAGTTTATTGATGGAAGTGGATTAACACATCTTATAGGTCCACTATAATCTTGTTCACATAATTTAATTTGTCTAAATTAACAGTTAACTAACATCTAAAATTTGTTTAAATAATCTGATATACTTTTAATAAAAGAATATTTTTAAATAAGTTCATAATAATTATCCATTAAATAAATAAAGGAAATAAAAACTTAATATAAAAAATGACACACAATAGTTTTAATATGCGCATATTCTTTAATAGTTAAACATATATCTGAAGTAATATAAACTTATGCACGAACGCAACATCGTTTAACTATGAAATTGAATTATTTTAGTCACAATGGAATTATGTTGAATATATTTTTCACCCATATAATTTTAAATCAAAATAATTTATACAAATTTTAGAATAGAGTTAATTATTAACGACTATGATGTGGCGACCATTTATAATGAATGGTTATGGAATAGTCTAATCTGAGGATATACTAAAATTATATTCTCTGGTCGATGCACCCAATGGTGTTATCTGATAATCCGGCACACACTAAACGCAGAGCAACAGCTATTCATATTAAAGACTGTGGTTGCTTAATCCGCCGTATATATATGGAGGGAAATGATGTAATTGGTGAAATTGAAACCTTGTCAAATAGAAATGGGCAAGATATTGCCAATCTAGTCGCTAGAGATAAAGTGAATATTGGATTTTCACTTAGAGCTTTAGGTGGTGTTAAAACAGACCCGGATGGAACTGTTATTGTGCAATTACCTATTCGTGCTATTACTTATGACATTGTTTCAAACCCATCTCACGCATCCGCAAGAATTGTTGAATATCTACCAGAATCTTGCTCTGAAATGAATAGTCTTGCTAACGGCGACATTATGTATGAATCCGCCGATAGTAGTGATGTCCAGTTCCTAGTTGAACAGGATAGTATTAATATTAACAATCAAATTAATTTAGAAGAATCTAATTTCATTAAATCTATTATTAACGATCAATTTAATAATGCTGTCAGGCATATTAGATTTAAATTTTAAAAATAAAAAAAGAAAAACATACTCGAACAAACAAAATGGAGGTTTGTTAGTTTTTTATGTCCACTTTGTACGACAATTATCCGATAGATTATATCTAGTAATAATAGATATAAAACTTGGTATTGCTTACATAAATTTAACGATGGGAAAATTTATCTCCAGATTAACTCATCATTAGGTATTAACAAATGTCTAATTTACAGACTATAGGATTTAACTAAGATTATAAGTCTCCATTAATTATTTTTCTTATGTTTACTTAGTATGATATAGTCGTGAACGTAATTTTTATTTTTTTGGAGAGAACTATATTACTTATAGTTTAATAATAAAATAAATTTCTAACTTTAATAGTTAGTTGTTCAAGAAGCCTATCTAACTGAGAATTCCGAAGATATGAGTACACCTAATGGTGCTATTCGTATGATTCGTGATTCTGCTGCTTTCGCCGATTTTAAAGATGCCCTACTTGAAAACATTAATGAATCTAATCAGCGTGCAGCCGTTGGTCGTATTCTCGACCGTCAGCGTGAAAATCTACTAGAAGAAGCTGCTAACGTGAGTGCCTCTGCTTTCACTCACGGTTGGTCAGTACTTAGCTTCCCAATCCTAGTAGATATTTATGCCGAGCCAATTATATCACAGGTGATGAACCTTTATCCTGTTTCAAGTCCTACTCTATCCATTCCTCGTGTGCGTATCCGCAGCGATGTTATTGGATACGATGGTAACATTGAAGGTTCTTACATCAGTCCTACTCCTCATCATCTGATTCGTGCTAATTTCGTATCAGCCACATGTCCTGTTGGTCATTCTAATTTATTCACTCTATCTGGTGTTGACGCCCAGGGTGTAATTATGAATCGCCGCTACACCATGATTGAATCTGTGCGTATTCGCGCTACAGGTGATAGTGAACCTGTAGAATTTGATGTACCCTGTTCACTAATGCCCGATGCTCGTGATAACATTTCCGGTGAAACTGCTCGAATTGTATTTACGGGTCCCAAGGGTTCTGCTGATGAAACTATTGCTTCTTCAGTGCAATTAAGTGTGAACTTTAACTATAACACTGGTGGTATTACCAACCAGGCTACAATTACTACAAATCCTGAATCTACAATGATATATGAATATGTATCTTGTACTGTTCATATGAAATTTACGGCTAAAAATAGCGATAAGGGTCGTGTGATGGTAAGTGTGCAGAATGAAATGCAGGATATTACCATCGATCCTACTGAAGACTTCCTAATCGCCTTGACCACGGAAGAAATCCAGGACTACCGTAGTATTTTCAAAATTGATCTAGCTCGTACTCTATCCGAAGCAATTAAACGTCAAATTTTACTGAATAAAGATTACGATCTAGCTTATTTCTTAAAAGCTGCTGAACCTCAGATTGCCTTAAATAATGCAATGTTTAATGTGAATCTGTCTAATTATAACACAGCTGCTAATGCTTACACCCCCAATAACGTGTATGATGTGATGAAGGGTATAATCCCTTACATCTCCAGCGCTATTAGTACTGTGTATAGAAACTTCCAGATGTATCCTATAAATAATAGTATTTATTTCTAACTTTGGGATATTAAAACAAAAATAAAAACTTAAAATAATTACATATTTTATTAGTATCATATAAAAAATAATAATAATTCTTTATAATTAAATTTATTTCATTATCAGAATACAAGCT